>ERZ1292630.2506-Hain-H41-02um-R3-2506-length-16915-cov-6_pt1 | contig 16915 bp, 7 predicted proteins | sample MGYA00564408_ERZ1292630 | MGnify/ENA primary metagenome ERZ1292630 (study PRJEB36523, sample SAMEA6512641) | groundwater metagenome | collected 2019-01-08 | study: AquaDiva: Metagenomics assemblies of 32 groundwater samples | reverse complement strand
CGCGTGTGAATGGCCAACCGAGACAAATCCGGTTACTGCCCAAGTCAGCCTCCAAGCCAACAAAGAGTGGAGCGGCCCAGAGGCTCTCTGTGAATATTTCAAGTGCGTGTTACCGCCGAACGTAGATGACCCCACTCCGGTGGAGGAGCGTGTTCAACTTTTACACGATCGATGTTTTACGTCGCTGGTGATTGGGGATTTCGTGTCCTTGCTGCGGAAATTGAAGCAAATCGACTCGGCGAACCACGCCTTTGACGACGTCGGCAATTCTTCCGAGCTCACATGGCGTCTAGTCGAACGCTACATCAATTTGAACCGCGCCATGAGTGTCACGGCAAAACGTTTTCTCTTGACAAATCTGGACCTAAATTCGTCACTTAGCGTTGCGCAACTCTCTCGAGCGCGACTGTGGTTGCCGCTATCGCCTAGTCAAATTACGATCACTCTCGATATCGGCGTGGACTGGAGCGCTTGGGAAACCTCTCGTACGTTTTCACGACGTCGACAGCTTCCGTCAACGGCCCCCGACGACGTTGGGGCAACCGATCCGTCCCTTCAAGCTGGCGTCCCGTCATTAGCGAGGGTCCCGTCATCGGCCAGCGTCTCTTCATCGGCGAGCGTCGCGACGAGCGTCGCTGCGAGCGTCCCTTCATCGGCCCGCGTCCCGTCATCGGCGAGCAACAGTTCATCGGCCAGCTCCGTCGATGACGTCGGGAATATCATTCAGTGGATGATTGTGTCGCGAGTCGATCACTTTGTGCTGGGCACGGCGCTGGATTCCGTCGTGATCGCGCAGCAGTCTTCGCAGGGCTTTTCATCCATCCATTATGCCGCGATGTTCTCCGAACGTCGCGTCCTCGAAAAATTACTGGACTACCACGCCTGCCGAAGCGCGTATCATCGGTCGCGGAAAGACGACTCGCGCTCGGGCAACCCCACTTCAGTTAGCTCTCCTGTACCAAAATTGGGAAAACGCATTGTCACTTTACGATCCGAGCGGCAAGTGTCGTGAAAAGCCAGGCAGTTCACTCTTGGTAGAAAAATCGGGCATCATAGGGGTTCTGAACCACTCGCAAAAAGTGACAGATCAGTTGCTCGCAGATTGCTACGACCTCGTGCTGGCATCGTGGCAGTGGTCCAACAGCCGACGCCAGAGTCTTCCTACCCCTGACGACATCGTTGACTCCGTCGTCGGGAGAACTGACGCAGATGTTGCAGATGAATACATTCTACAAAACGTAGCAGCTCAAGCGGCAGCAGATGTGGCAGCCGATGTCTGGCGTGACATTGCATTCTCAATGGAAACCGGTCCCCACAAGGAATTACTGCAGGAACGGTTCCTTGGCGTTGTGCCGTGGTACCGTGTGCTGCCGAGCTTCGCCTTCATGCTCATCTTCTTGTTGCTGCTCGTAGCGGATGTCATGATCTATAGATACGATGGGACGTTGACACCTCTGAATTACACCGAACAGCTCATCCTGCCTTGCCTCGAACGATACCGCTGCGCCCCGAATATGCTGGTTGATGACGTGGTCGCTGCCTTGCAGCAGCGCTCCAACGTTACCGGTACTGCCATCTCGAATGTGTCGAACTCCACCGGAGGGTGTCCCGTCCGCGTTGTCCATCTAGCCTTTTGGAACCAGACGACGTCGCGTAAAGCAGCAGCGCGCTTTCCCCTCACGCCAGCGGCTGGCTTGGTGGAAGCAGCCTATGTCGTTATGCACACGATCACGTCAGCGGGCGTCGTGGATGCGACGTCCTTCACATCCGCGTCTACCCCCGGGATTGGCTTCTCCTACGAACCGGCGTTGATTCAGTTTGTAAGTAACGTGACATTCCGCCGCAGCAAAGCGTCGCAGCAAACACCCGTACAACTCGCGATTGGCTCGCAGGTGAACTTTGTGTGGAAGTACTCATCGGAGGTTTGTCCGCGGTCAGTGTCGTGGCCACCCACGTTCATGCATTCAGTTGCCATCCTGCCCGCGTGGGGCGAACTTGTGTTGTGGACGACGATGACATATTCAATGATTGGGCTCACTCTCATCATCTTCGCAGCATCTTTGATCGCTCGGAGGTCTTTTGAATTTAAGTACGACCTGAAAGTGCCCACAGACGCGGAAAAGACACGAGATCGTTCTTTTTACGTATTTCAGGGCTTCGTCTTATTTGGTTTGGCTGCTATCACGACGTTTGCGTTGTACATCACGAAGTACGACGCCAACGATTGGGGACCGTTCGCCCATCTCCGTCGCTTTCGCATCCTTCTGCGGCTAGGGAAAATACTTTGCGCAATTCCCGGCTTGTACTTTGTGCGCCACCTTCCGACTCGACGGCTCTTTCTGGGTGTCAATGTCACGTCCGGGTTGGGCGTGCTGTTCTATTTTATCGGCGTGTCCTTTGCGGCGTCGTTCGCAACAAGTGACCCGACGTTGGATCTCCGCACCGCCAACAGTGCCCTCTCGGTGTCCATCGGCAGCCTCTTCGAGATTTTGGGTCGTCAGGTGACTGACTCAGGGATTATTGAGCCCATCGCGTTACTCGTGTCACTTGGTATCGTCGGCGTCATGTCGAAACCGTTGGATGTTTACACGCGACAGTATTATTGGAATCAGTGGCACAGCCAAAAGGAGTACTTCGCGCGCCATCAAACTGTGATTTCCGGGAGTGTTCTGGATGCAGACAAAAACTCGTGGTTTTATCGGTGGTTTCACAAGGTTCCTGTGGTTCAGAGCGCACTGCTCGATTATTTTGCAGCGTTTCTCATGATCGTGATCTACACTGTCATCACGTTCGTCCTGATGTACCCGCTTCACCAAAGTGTGCGGGACACTCAGGAAGGCGTTTCATTCGCGAATGTACTGGTGTGACGACCTGTGGCCTGCAAACGCCTGACTGAGGATAGCAAGAGCCGCTGACTGTTCACGTGTTGGTGCCGCCAGAGCCGACTCCGCGTGGTTGTGCTGCTTCGTCCCTCGCGTTTCAGGGGTGAAGAAAGAGCGTTGACGTGTGTGTGGTTTTTCCTCTTTCCTAATTTGTTGCTACCCCACTTTTTCATTTCGGAGTCAACTCCCTACAGATTGCATTTAAATAACCAACGTGTTCACGTGCGTCAACCGAAGTGGCGCCAGTAGGCGTTTCGCAGATAAGTTGTCGCAGGGTTTAGGCATCCTCATCTGACCCTATTTGAAGCGTGATGCTAGCTGCATGATATGTCAAATGAGTGTACGCTCAAAGGCTCATTCTCTCGTTGCCGTCCCACATAGATGGATCACCCCCTCCCCGCAAGAGGAACTGCCAATCGGGAACACCGTATGCTGGTGATTACGCCTTGAAGAAACATTCTTGGTGTGATGTGTGCCTTACCGTCGAGTGAAGTGATAGTCAAAAAATGGTGATGTGGTCTCTCAAACGGTTTATCCATCGGGACCCGACTTGCCTCAACAAAATGCCTCCGATCGCGATGGCGAATCATGGTGAGCGGCATATTTTCTTGGCACCACGCTCGCCGAGCAGCATCATCGCGGCGGTGCGCAGTCAGCTCCGACACCGGCGATGACGCGGACAACTGTCTTCGACAGGTGGTACAGCAGCGGTGCAAAGCGCACCGACGAGATCAACGCCGATCTTCTCGTCGCCGCTTTCATCATCGCCTTCTCGGACTGGATCATCACGACCCACGGTGCGCCGATCGAGGATGTCCGAGACCCTCACGCTGGAACGGTCGACGTGTTCGGGCGTCCGCCGCCGGCGCAAAGCCCTCGTGAAGGGACCTGGCTCCAACCCCAAGAGGTGCTCCTCGTCGCGCGGTTGTTCATGCCCACGTTCCCATTTATCAAATAGTTAGCGAGTGGCTTATTTGACGAAATCTCCAAATGCCAAATAAAGCTTAAAGACAATTTTGGGTCTTTTTTGTTTTGACGTGCAAATCGCGCGCGATTTTAGAGTCAAAATAACTTGCACGGTCTCCCCGAATTTCGGCTGTTTGTTGTTCGACCTAACGCAAGTTCGGGTCAACGCGGCTATTTTGAAGGTTCATATGCTGCTTGCCAATTTACGATCCTTACGGCCTGGTTTGGTGGCGTCTCTCGCGAAGCAGGGCTTCACGTCCACAGACCAGCTCGTAGAAGTTGGACTCGCTGACGAGCATCGACCTGGCGGTCAGTTAGGCTCAAGCAACCAGCCGGTCAATGCGCGCCGGAAACGGCAACGGCAGTCTCAGTCGCCGTCGCAGGAGTCCAAGCCAAGGGATGCATCCAACAACGGCGACGAAGACGCCACGCCAAGAGCGACGCCGTCTCGGAGACCTCTTTCACAGTCTGCCCTCACATCCACCGACGACGAGGTGCTCGTCGACAGGGTACTTTCCTTTCCATCTTCACAAAAGGCTCCTCCTGCGGAACCCATCGTAACCGTTGCCATCAAACCGCTGGTGGCGCCCGCTCGACTCGCATCGTGGTGCGGCATCACCGAAGCCGATGCCGCGCGCATTCTCGAGCATGCGGCCACATATCACCGAGACCTCGCGAACAAGTTTTATGGGGCAAAAAGTGAAGAGGAGCCAAGTGCCGTCGTTCAGGTGGACGCCACCACGGATGGGGTCAGCGCCCCGCCCAGGCCTGGGGCTGCCACCGACGTGTGCTGCGTCGCGTCGCCCTGGCGGGTTCAGTCGGCGTGGCAGTGGCTCACAGGCGACGACCACGGTAGAACGACACCGCCGCCCGCCTTCATTCCCACTTACAGTGCAGCGCTGGACGCTCTTATTGCGGGCCGGCAAGTGCCTGACTGGGTCGTGGCTCCACCTTCTCTTGTGGGCCAAGCAACGGGGGGGACGGGAGATGCAGCTGCCTCGTTCGACTGCGACCACTTATTGTCTCTGTGCGTCAAGTCGGCAGCGACTCAAATTAGCACGGGCATGTTGCTGTCTCAATTTGCCAGCGAAGTGGGAGGTGTGCCCACGCAACGTGTGCTGGAGATTTCCGGACCGCCAGGAGTTGGGAAAACGCAGCTGTGCATGCAACTCTGTGTCACCGCCATGCTGCCATCCGATCTCGGTGGATTCGGCCCGTCGATAAGTACGCTGCAATCCGGTCAGGCAGGTCGTCCAGCCGGCTCGCACGCTGAGGCGATGCGTCCGACATGTAAGGTGCTCTACATCGACACGGAAGGGTCTCTTTCGACCAGCAGGATAACAGCGATGGCTCGTGCGGCCCTCAAACAGCTTCATGCGGTCGCGAAAAATGGTGCCGAGCCGCAACTACCGCTCATGTCGGAGGCCGATATTTTAGCCAACGTCTTGTGCCTGAGAATCGTCACGCAGTCGCAGCTACTCGCCACGGTACACCTGCTGGATAGCATCGTGACCGTCAATCACGTCAAGCTCCTCATCATCGACAGTATCGCGTTTCCCATGCGCAGCTCGGGAAGCGCCGTGGCCCACGACGACTCGTCGGTACAGGCGGACGCGGGCACCGGGCTACTTGCCGCCGCGCAGCATAGGTCGCAGCTGCTTTACGGCATCGGTCAAACCCTGCGTCGCGTCGCCTCTCAGCACAATGTCGCGGTCGTCGTGACCAACCAGGTCGTCGCCTCGCCCACGCTGGGAATGTCGATCGGGCGAGCGGCGCCACCGCCGCTCGCCATCGCGCGGGGGATGGAAGCCGGCGGTGTGATGCCCGCGCTGGGAGACACGTGGGCGTACGTCCCACACACACGCCTGATGCTGCTGTACAGCGACACGGCGTCGCAGGCGGCAGGGCTCTCTGCGGGGCCCAGCACCTCCGGATCCATGTTGTCGCTGCAGCACGGACGCCCACGCGTCGCCGTGGTCCTCAAGGGGTTTCACCCCGCGGGTACCTCCGCACGCCTCGTTGTCACCGCGGATGGCGTTCGCGACGCGTGAGGACCGCGGACACGTTCGGCGCAGTGAAAGGTCATCACACCCATATTGCTACATCGTCGCTCGTCATATCTGATCCCTTTGATCCGAATGTCAAATCGTCTCAACGTACGCGGGATGGGATTTGAAATTGATCTTTTTTCCCCAAGATCAACACTTCCTCCTCCTCCCCACTTTTTGCACATCCCCCTCTCATTCTACTACGAATGGGAGGCGACGAAGGTGCCCCCGTGAAGAAGGGCTCCGATCCTGCCAACCGCCCGTGCAAGACAATCGCGATGGGCATGAAGCCCAGCCGTGTGTCCATGGACTGTTGGCGCGCCACGTGTCAAAAGGAGGCGAAAATCACTCAAGAGTGGAAAACGCAGTACTGTCCAGACTTGATCGAGACGGAGAAACGCATCGCCGCCGACGTGCATCGGCGGGACGAGGAAAAGAGGGCACAACCGAGGCCCCCGGAGTTCAGCTTGCTCGCGGAAGGCGTTAGCAAGGACGGGAAAGGCAGAAAGGCGTACCTGAAGGAACGGTGGCGCCTGAATCCGCAGGATCGCTACGACACGCCGGCAACCTCGTCGCAATCAATAGGCTGGAGGAGCGTTGAAATCCCACCGCCTCGCCCGGAAGGACTTCCCTCGTATGGTCATCGACCCGTGATTCAAAACGGCTTCTTCCGGCGGACACTGGGTGGGTCGTTGTCTCCACACTAACCATCCGGAGGGGGGCGACCTTAGTGTTGGAAGGAGAAATGGACGCGGACTTTTTCCTTTTTGTACTGTCATGTGGCGCGTCTTTGAGTCATGGGTCGCTGCTCGAAGAAGGCGCTTGAGTTGGTCCCTGACTGCAAAGAGGGTGACCGCTCTCCTGCAGGGGCTCATTTGAACAGGCAGGGGCAGCTGATCTGTTCTTTTATGGTATTTTTTCGTTTCGTGAATTTCGGATTTTCGTTCGAAGTGTGTACGCAAAAATGAGGTCGACTCCTCTCTTTATCACCTGTTTCGCTTTCCCTTTCCTTCTTTCCCTTCTCTCTCGCCCGCAAACGTCACCACCAACATCTACATGCTTCGTCATATTCGCGGGCGTCAAGGTGGGTAAGGTGTTTTCGGGGGGAAGGAGGGTAACACCACACGACAGTGACTAACGGTAGTGCGAGGTCAGATGTCAGCTGGCCGTCACGCGATGATGGTGACGATGCCTAGCGTCACCACCGCGCCGACGCTTGCTCCGTCGGCTCAGCCGCCCGTTTTTCGTTACGCCACCGAACCGACCGGTATGGTCCCTCCCCCGTCGCGAACTTCCAGTCACTCTCCCAATCGGGCGGCGGGAAGCCGACGCTTGGATTGGGGCGCTGAATACGGCAATCTTGCTGAGTCCACGATCACGAGCAATCAAAATTCTCCCGGAATGCGAACTGCAAATCATCCCGAATTCGATGCTCGCGGTTCCATGTCTCGTGCTCCGTCGGTCGGGATGTCCGGGACGCGCCAAAATTCGAACGATAGCGTGGTCATCCACGGTTCAGGCAGCTGGGAAGGAGCCACCACCGTGAACGGTGCACCGCCGCCTCTGTTTCGGCCCTCATCGGTCGGCGTCGTCGCCGCACCGCCTTCCAGCGGCTGGCCCAGTGATGACGAGGATAGAAATGCGGGCAGCGGACGTGGCCGCAACGTCACGTTTCATCCGGACGTCCGGACACCGCCAGGGCAGCCAGCAGGATCTGTGGATGTGAGTGAGTTTGCCACGATGGTGCCCATGTCACGGCAAGCACACGCTCGGAAGCCAAGAGCCCCAGCCCGGCTCGACGCGACCGAAGGCGGCGGCCGACCGTCGGACGACTCGCAGCATCGCTCCGGAAGCGCGCCGAGCCGGCCCGGGACGATCCACGACGGACTCTCAGGCGGCCCTCCCAGAGGCGACCGACGGAGGCCGCCGCCGTTAGAGGGAGCGCCGGGCGATGAGTTCGCACCCGTTGCCGCGGTGCGACGACGCGCTACGAGTGCCGGAGGGAGTGGTGGTAGCGGAGGGGGATTCTTCGCACGGTCTCAAGCAGCGATAGAGAGGGAAGAAGAAGAAGCGCAAGCGTCGGCGAACACCGGGAGCAGACCTCTGCCGGGGCCCTCGTTCGCAGCTCCGGTGGTGGCGACCGCGCTCGCCGCGTCGTTTCGGCAGCAACCGACCCTCGCTCCCCAGAGAGACGGCCCTCCATCCCACAACCCCGCCGGCTCATGGCCGTCCTCCGTCGCGTCCACCCCTACTAGACGCGTCGACGCCCAACTCGCGTTTCGCGAAGCCATGTTCGAGGACGCTTCGGCCGGGGATCGAAACCGTGGCGCGCCGACCGAAGGAGCGCCACCCCGTCAGGGAGGTCCAACTGGTTCCAGGCACGAACGTGTCGTCACGGCCATCTACGATGGAGCCGCACCCGTCGCCGGCCCTGGTCCTCAAGTCATGACTGTCGCCCCGACGTCGCCTGCCGGCAACCCGCGGCAGAACGAATCGCGAACAGCAGAAACAGATTTGCCTAGAATTCGCCGCCGAGCACCGCCGTCGGCTGAACCGGAGTCTGTCGACAACGTGCCCGCGGCCGCTCCGCAAGCAACGACGCAGCTGGGAACAACGGACTTGGACGGCTCGTCCCGTCGGCGGCCTCCTGCCCGGGCACCGTCACCGCAGCCACCGCCAGCGGATAATACACCTTCCAGCCGCCCGACAATGAATTCTTCCGTGCGGTATGCAACCAACAGCTTGCCACTGGCAAACAACAGCAGCAGCAACAGTGTCGCCGCCCTGCAAGAACAAGCGGCACGGTCCATCGAAAAGCGCGACACCGAAATTCTGCGACTTAGGGCGTCGTTGCAAAAAGTCTACGTCAAGATGCTGCTCGCGTCCGGGGCGACCGTGAACGGGTCGGTGCGCGGTGTCGGCGTGGACGATGTGCTTCCCACAATGCCAGGCGCCCCACCGCACGTCGGGGGTGTGCCACTGCGCAGCGTCGCCTTGCGTATCGGCAAACGGATCCCCGTGCAAGCGGCGGCGCTCGACGTCCTTGACATCGAGGACCGGTCGTTCACCAAGCACAAGTTTCGAAGGAGGTTCGTGGTAGCCGACGACCGTGGGGTGCAGCTGTACAAGGCGGAGGACGACTTCGGCCGGGTGAGTTACCATCGCGCGGAGCTGACCCTGCTGTACCGTCAGTGCGATTTCTTTTTGCCCGCGTTTCGTAATTCCACGTCGAATGTGGCCGCGCCGGATGGCGAACCGTCTGGCTTTCATCCCTACGCGGCCGACCCATCCAAGTACTACTTCGGATTCATCGTCAAGCAGCCCGGAGGCAACGCCGAAGGGACGCATAGCAACCCTCCTTTGCTCTTTCGGACGGATTCCAAGGAGGAGTACAGCGACTGGGTGCACTTCTTCAGTCGTTGCTTCAACGAGGAACTCTACCGAGACATGTTTCCGCAGTTGTGCCTCGCGCCGACCATCGAGCGCACCAACGGACGGATGAAGGACGCGCAGTCCATGACACGACCGCAAGCGCCGACGCCACCGCCGCCGCCCGCGTCGGCACACGCCAGTGTCCAATGTCTTCTGCTGGACCCCGAACCATCGGTCGCGACGACAGACCGCTCGGCCCCCGACATGTCGCCGGTGCCAGCGCCGCCAGGGACGCCGCCGCCAGTTGCCGCCATCGCGATCGCGACCCCAGATCCGCGCAACGCCGTGGCGCCAGCGGTGGCGTTGTTCGCCCCCAAGCCACCCACGTGCGATGTTTGCGTGGGATCCGATGACGCTCGAGGGTCCAAAGTGGTCGCGGTGCAAACGGATGATTGGCCGGCATCCGAGGGCCGTCTGCCTCCCATGGTCAAGGAAGCACAACCCCCAACTGCCGTGGCGACGATTGCGGCGCCCGTGTCTGCACCGCCGCCGACGATTATTGACGACGTCGTCGCCATGCGCCGCGAGCTGAGCACCACGATGGAGTCCCTACGCATGTCGCAGCAGCTGACGGCCGCTAGTTCCGAGCAAATCAAGCAACTGCTGGCAGAGGTCGAAGTTCTGAAGGGCGAAGTGGCAAGCAAAGGAGCCTCCACCGCGGCGCTCACGGACATGATTTCCGACTTGACAGTGGAGCGGGACACTCTTCAGGCTCTCGTAACGCAACTGACTTCGGAAGCCGTCGCTTCCGCTGAGGCATCCCTTCGTGCGCACGAAGAAGCCGCCGCCGCCGCCGCGCATCAAGAGGTTTCACCGCCGCCGCCGGCTTCACCGTCGCAGTCACGGTTCGGCCGCAGTCCCACGCTGAGTCCCCCAGCCGCGTCGCCGGTCGCGCAGCACGCGATGTCACCGCACCAGGGAGGGGCGGCCGCAGCACTGGCGACCCCCCGGAATGGCAGTGATGAAGGGCAAGGCACCGCGGCGGCCTTCCCGTGCCAGCAATGCGAGGAATTGTATCAGGAGCTGCAAATCGTCGTCGACGAACGAGACGCGCTGGTCCGGGAGATCGCGCGCCGCCACCGTGAATACACAGCTGGCATCGCTGACATGTGCGAAAAGGTCGTTCACGATATTGACTACCTGCACCGCCAGTACCGGGATGAGAAGCGGCACGAGGTCCTCAAGGCGTACTACGCGGCCGCCATGGGCCGGCCGGCGTCGATTCAACGCCGCGCAGCGGACGAGGTCTGGGACGGCGCGAGCATGCTCGTGGGCGGAGGCGTGCCCTGCCTCATGCTGCAAGTCGTCAATTCGTCCCCACCGTGCGGCGTGACGTCATTTGACCTCTCGGAGACGGCAGACGCAGCGACGGAAGTCAACCCCGCACCGCCGGCCGTCGCACCTACAGGCTTCGTTGATTTCGATGCTCGTTTCTCGGGCAGCAACAGTCGCTCACAGCTACAGCGCGACATCGTCGGTGCCGACTTCGATACTGGAGGTGAAGTGTCCTTCGGAGGGGCGCCCGTACCGCCGATGTACGAAGATAGTGATGCGGTGGATGCGACGAGGCGATATGCTTCATGGACATCGCAGCCCTCGGCGGCGCCGCGCCAGAAACGGAACTGGACGACGCCTCGCGAACCTCCGACGTTCCGTTTTTCCTGCGCGGTTGACCCTATGCAAATGGAGCTCGTCGAAGCCAAAGGCGCAAGTAGTCGCACCGATGTCATCATGCCCTGCAGGCGAAGCTGGACGTTTGCGACGAAAGTGCCTGCCGACACTGATGAACGAGGTGACGCCGGCGGGAGCGGCTATTACCTGGACAGACGCGGACGGGGGGCCGACATCACAACGATCAAAGTGGACGTGGAGGTGATTCCGCCGCGGGCCGGCGTGACGTCGGCCGCAGCCATGGTCGGAGGGGCGGCAACCCCACGTGACGGACGGTCGCGATTCCGAGGTGCCGCCGCCCCGAGCAGCCGCAGCAGCAGTGCCACTGGCCAGACATCGTCCAAGAGCAGGGGAATGACGGCCACCTCTCCCGCCTTGTCCAACGCCGCCGCCTTCACTCCTGGAATGTTTTCGAAGCCGTTTGGCTTTGGAAGCTCCGTTCCCAGGCAATAAATTTGTCGGCTAGGGCCTGATCCATCCGCGACTGGAAGGGCAGTCGGGAGTGCGGTCCAACCTCTTTAGAAACGCGACCAATTTGTTTCTCCCCTTTTACCGCTCTCTCACTGTCGTTGGTTCGTCGTCTCCGCTCAATGATGACCGCTCTTGCGTCATCACGCTGCAACGACAAAACCAGGCAAAAAAAACGTAGACATGTCTATCGAGATTTTCCGGGTCATCAAAAAAAAGACAAGTCGTGGCCAAAGGAAGTTTTCTTTTCTTATTGTTATACGACGCACGTGTTACAATGTCGTCTCCAACACGCAAGTCGTCGTCGGTCGCGCCCGCAGCAGCGGCCACATCGCCGACTCGTAAATCTGTTGGCCCGGCGCCACAGGCCGCGACCGCAGCGCCGGCGTCTCCCGCTGGGAAGCCGCGGCTGTCTGTTGCCAACAAAGAGTACAAATTTACACCGGAGAACGACAAGTTCAACGGCTTCTATGAGTTCGGAGGTACGGTGGGCAACCTCGGCCTGATCGCCTTCAGCCACTCGGTCATCTTCTTCTTCTGGATTTGCATCGAGTATTACGGCGGCAACGTCGTTCACCCGTGGCACCCGCAGCTGCGCACGCACGCGTCGCGTATGGGCATCGCCGCTGACGGTGACAGCATCTCGACCTTCTTCCGCGTGATCGCCGGTCACCTCGCGGAGGGGGCGACGCCCTCCGCCTTCCACTGGCAGGTGTTCATCGGGTTCCTGCTGCTAGAGTACTTCTTCGCCGTCATCATGCCCGGCGTCACGTCGGTCGGGCTGCCGATCCCGAGCGAGAACTACACGGCTCGGACGTACCGGTGCAACGGGCTGCTCTCCTGGTACGGTATGCTCGCGGTGGCCGCGACGCTCCACGTCACGGGGATCTTCCCGCTGTGGACGCTCCGGGAGAACTTCGGTCGCTTCATGACGGTCGGCGTGCTGCTCGGCGACGCGTTCTCCGTGATACTTTACGCGTCGGGGTTCGTCCTCGGCCGTGCGGTGCGGCTCAGCGGCAACCCGCTGCATGATTTCTTCATGGGCTCCATGCTGAACCCGCGGCTGCCCTTCGAAGTCGACGTCAAACTGTTCGCCGAGATCCGCAACTCGTGGGTGCTGCTCTTCCTGCTGACGTCCAGCTGCGCGAGCAAAATGTACAAGGACCACGGCGCGCTGTCGCCCAACATGGTGTTCATCTGTCTGGCCCACTTCCTGTATACCAACGCCTGCCAGAAGGGCGAGGAGTGCATCCCGTCGACGTGGGACATCCAGCATGAGAAGTTTGGCTGGATGCTCATTTTCTGGAATACCGCTGGCGTTCCGTTCCTGTACGCCGTCATGCCGCTCTACACGCAGACCATCAACCCGACGTTTCAGTACCCCGTCCCTGTTACGATCGCGATGTTCGTCGTCTTGCTGTGTGCGTACTACGTCTTCGACACCGCCAACGGGCAGAAGAACCGGTTCCGCATGCAACGGCAAGGGTGCGACCCGAAAGTTCTCACGCGCCGCGCGTTCCCGTACCTGCCCGGCGGCTACATACCGAACCCGAAAACGATCAAGTCGGAGCGCGGCGAGTTGTTCGTCGACGGCTGGTACGCCCACGGGCGCAAGATTCACTACACGGCGGACATCATCATGGCGTTCCTGTGGGGCTTCCAAGCGGGGCTGCCGTTGGCATTCGTGCCGTACTTCTACTTTATCTTCTTCGTGTCGATGCTTATGCACCGTGAAGGCCGCGACCAGGAACGGTGCAAGGCTAAATACGGGCCGCTGTGGGACCAGTACATCAAGTTGGTACCGTACAAGCTCATTCCTGGCGTGATTTGATTTCGCCACATCGCATGTTTTGCAGATTTTGTATTTGCTGTTTGCCTGGACAACGTCTCAATTCGTCCAACCTATAGAAGGCGTAACTCGCACTGGTGGTCTCGCGGGGTTATATCCCGCAGCAGCGCCTCGCGTTGATCATCCGCCACTCTGAGATCAACATATGATGATGTTAATTTTTTGGTTGGGATTGGGTCAGTTTGGCGGGATTTTCACGCCTCCTTCCGTTGCTTTTCTCATCATGGTTTTCGCGGTGTGGCGCGTACCTGCGTTGCTCTTGGCGGCATCGACCCTTTCTCTTCTTGACTGTCCTTCGAGCATGCAAATGGTTGTTGCTGTATCCGTCAACTTGACGAAAGTGCGCGAAGACCAGGCACGGAAACGTGCAGCGTCCAACCGGGCGTACTTTCAAGCACGCGGAGCCGACGACGATGACGAAGATCAATCACCTCCCAGAAAAGCACGTATGACCGCGAAACGCAACGCCGCCAAAAAAAGCGCACCTCTACAGAACGCTCCTTCAGTGGCCATTGGAGACGAACCGGATTTGAGCGACGCCGCGGTGATTCGCGCGAAGCGTCAAGCGATTCATTCCTTGCGTGACCTTCACGCTGGTCTGACAATGCATGACGACACCGAGAGGGAAACCGCGTCGACTAGTCCATACAGCCATGCCGGACACTTTGCACAGGCCACGGGTGACGTCGCCGCAGCTGCCATTTTGGCAACGAGTCCATGTTCGAAAACCTTGGGCACATCCTGCCTCGACTCCAGAGGTCGCGTCGTGCACCCGTCGGCAAATTTTTCAACGGACGTCGTTGTCTTATCAACGGCCAACTTTAGTGAGTATCTCAATCCAGTTCCTCTCGCTGTCGGCCTTTTCCACGCCCCCTGGAATTATGCGTCTCAGCAGTACTACGCAGCATTTTCCCGCGCGGCGGCTGACTTGTTGGACGCTGCCAAAGCCGATAACATTCTCACCAACGAATCTCGGCACATCGCGCTGTTTGCCGTCGATGTGGAGGAAAACCACGCGCTCGGCTCCCATTTTAAAGTCAGTCGCTTTCCCCAGTTGATCGTCTTCCGTCACGGCGTGGAAGCGCGGGCCAGCGAAAATCAAGCCCCCACGGATGCGGACGCCCTCGTTCGATACATGCTCGGCTTGTTGAAGGCAAATCACATTGTGATTGACGAGACTGAGCAGGCCGCCGCTTTCGTGGACGTCGGCACACTCGAACCGAGGGACGATGTTCCCTCCGTGGTGCCACCGCTGTCGCGCGTGCGAGCGGCTGCTCAGGAAGCCAAACAACGAGTCGCGCAAGAGCGAGCAGCCAAACGAGGCGCCCAAACGAAACCCTCGAAGATCAATGCAGCATCGGAACAGCAGGCGGCGGACGCGGCTTTGGCGCTACGAAGCGGCTTGCACGCCGGCGACGCGTTGCCTGACGCGCCAGACTTGCCAGGCGTTCTTGTATTCGGCTTTCTTCGCGAAGGCGTCAACCAAGACATCTTTGTGGATGTATCACGATTTTTGCATTTTCGCTACCGCTTCCTGCTGACGTCTGAGGAAGCGGTCGCTGCTAGTTTCGGACAAGAATTCGAACGCGTCGTCGTTCTGCGCTCGCACTACGCAGGCAAACTACCCCGAGGAAGCCGGGGAGCCCACCCCGTGTACATCGGCGATGATTTGGTGGAAGAAACGACTGTAGAGGACCAGGAGCAGAATGGCCCTATGGTCGCCGCCCCTCTGAGCCTATCCCTGACGACCCTTTCGCCACGGTCAGACTTTGAGGCCGCCAAATCGAAAACGGGCCGCTTCACTCGAGAAGGACTACTTCGTTTTTTGACCGAAGCAGGGGTGCCGCTTTTGGGTGAATTTAGCGATGCGACCGGCACGCTCTTCTTGCAGCGCATGAAGCCGATTCTGTTCTTTTTCACGCACCACACGAGGGAAGGCGACTACGATGAGCACGTCTTCGAGGGCACACACTACGACGGCCGTTGGGTGCGAAAGGCGGGAGCCTCTGCCGCGGGGCGAGTGACCCTGTTCAAGGAGCTTCTTAAAGTTGCCCAGCAACGCACCGACGTCACCGTCGTCCTGTCCAATCCCACGTCAACGAGTCACGTCGCCATGTTTCTCGATGCAGTGGACCAACACGCCAAGTACGGCTGGGCCATCGGTGTCATACATGGGAGGTCCAAGTACCGCTTCGACCCGGACGCTCACCACGCCAACTCCCCGCGGCGGCTGCTTCCCTGCTATTACGACGTAACTCGGCGTGGACTGACGGGCGACGATGGCCTGCCACTTCCGATCGACTCCAACATCATGCTAAATTTTTTGTCGAACATCAGCCAGGGCCTCGTCCCCCTTCATCGCCACACCCAGCCCTCGTTTTCTTTGCCCAGATTCGGAAGTGGCGAGCCGTTTCGCCTCACGTATCTGTCCTTCACGTCGCTGGTCATCGACGATGCGGATCACGACGTGCTGCTTTTGCTGTACCTCGACACGGGCTGCCCGGTGAGCCGGGCGCTGTTCACACTCTTCCAAGAAATGGCAAGAAAGTGGAAGTTGCACGACGGGTTGGCCGTGGCAACCATGGACGCCATCGCCAACGATCATTATAGCGATGACTTTTCTCCAGCGGTTACTGGCTTGCCCGCGGTGCTCTATGTGCGCCGGTCGGACAAACCCGCCATCGCCGCGAGGGCCGCACTGTCCTCGTCGCAGGAAGCCAACGTTCACCGCGGCGGCGGAGGAGCGTCGCCAGTAAAGAAGCTCGTCAGTGTGACCAAGTCTGAGGTCGAGCTCGAAGCTTTCGTCCGACAGTATACCACGGTGCCGTTTATCAATGCGGCAGAGGAGCACGGAGCGCAAGCCACCAAAAAGCTGATGGGTGTGCGCAACGGCACACCCTCCTTACCGAATCCACCCACAACGGCGGATGGGATTCGCTCCCCGGACGGGGAACTTTAGGGCGGGGGGGGGGCCAACCCCCCTTATCGCCGCGGCACAAAGCGGTTTCCAAAAAAACGCCCGCTCTTCTTTTCTTTCCTCCTCCACAGTACGATAACGCATGCACTGACCATCTTTTTCTTCCGCACGCTCCTCTTCTTCTCCATGTCTCTCTCTCGCGTGTTCTCACTCGGCGTGGTCCGCAAGCTCATGATGTGTGTTTGTGATTATGAGACACTCGCCGCGGCGGGTCTTCCTCGCGACCGTCGAAGGCTGAATCATTTCGTTGGACACCGGTTGTCACCAGTGATCGTACTCACACGGCTCGCCGGATGGTGGATGTGTCCCGAATTCCCTCCAAAAAAACCGAAACTGTTTTTGTTGTAATCAGAGAGTTGAACAGTACCCCTCGTGCGTTTGCCTCGTGACATGATCGGTCGATGGATTCGACGCCGGATTTGATTCACCGAGCCGCTTCCGATTCCAATGGCCACGTCGCTTCACGACAGCGATACGCGCGTCGCGAGTGAAGCAGACGTCTCAAATGGCCTCGGCGAGGCACGACGTGTCTCGTCGACCGACGTCGTCATGCTCGAACTTCTCGAACTGCTTCGCTGCCACATCTGTGGTGATTTTTTGAACGATCCCACCATCAACACGG
>ERZ1292630.2501-Hain-H41-02um-R3-2501-length-16950-cov-4_pt1 | contig 16950 bp, 14 predicted proteins | sample MGYA00564408_ERZ1292630 | MGnify/ENA primary metagenome ERZ1292630 (study PRJEB36523, sample SAMEA6512641) | groundwater metagenome | collected 2019-01-08 | study: AquaDiva: Metagenomics assemblies of 32 groundwater samples | reverse complement strand
AACTTTCAACATTGCTTACTTCTTGTTTTTCTTCAGCACGTTTTTTTTCTATTTTACTTTCTTGAAAAAAGAAGTATATAACTAATAAAGCAATACCTATATCTATTGATACATCAGCAACATTCCATATAGGCCAAACATTTTGCCCTGCACTATTTCTAAAATCAAAAAAATCGGTTACATAACCTTGTCTAGCTCTATCAAATATATTTCCAGCAGCTCCGCCCATTATAAAACCAATTGCAGCAGATAAAGTTTTAGTTCTATATTCTCTTGAAGTAACTTCAAAATATATTACTCCTGAAGAAATAACAAAAGCCATTAATAACAGAAGGTTTTTTTGACCGTATAGAATACTAAAAGCAGCTCCGAAATTAACCACATGAGTAAACCATAACCAAGGTAAAAATTTATATGATGGATATTGCCCAAATGTTTGACTAGCAGTATCAATACTTATTGGCATTGCATTTATAATCATCTGTTTGGTCATTTGATCTAACCCAAACATTAAAATTCCAATTACATAAGTTATTAGAATAACTTTAAGATATTTTTTCAAAAACTAGCTCCATTATTGATTTATAACTACATAAAAAATCTTAATAAACTTAATGGAAATTTTATCATAAAATAAGTAAAGTGTTATTAATTATTTGGTATTATAAAACAATGAAAAAAACAATTACCATTTTTCTATTATTACTTATAACATCTTGTACAGCATCTTTGCAAGATTATAAAAATAAGCCAGAAGATAACTCTTCAATAGTTTCTAAACTTAAGAACGGGAAAGAATATATACATAAAACAGGATTTTTTAATTCTATTGATAAAATAGAGCTTTTTGAACAATCTTGGACACCTAAAGAAGAATCTAAAACAGTTTTGATAATAGTTCATGGATTAAAAGATCATAGTAGTAGATATGAAGATTTTGCAAAAAAAATGGTAGAAAAAGGCATTTCTGTTTATTCTTATGATTTAAGAGGGCATGGTAAATCAAAAGGCTATAAAGTTTGGATTGATAGTTTTGATCAATATATAGATGATTTAGGTCTATTTTATGCAAAAGTAAAACAAAAAGAAGGCAATAAAAAAATGTTCATTATGGGACATAGTATGGGTGGGGCAATTACAACTTTATTTGCAATGTCAAAAAAACCAGAAATAGAAGGTGTTATTCTTTCTGCACCAGCTCTTAAAGCAGGAAAAGATATATCTGAAATTAAAATAGGTTTGGTTAATTTTTTATCTGGAGCTTTCCCATATTTAGGATTATTAGAATTGGATGATAATAGTTTTTCAAGAGATAAAAATGCTGTAGAAGATATGAAAAAAGATCCTTTGATTTACCATTCTAATGGCCCAGCAAGAACTGCTAGTGAACTTATTAAAGCTTTAGAAAGAATAAATACTAATATGATTGATTTTAATTATAATTTTATTACTCTTCATGGAACAGATGATAAAATAACTAATATTGAAGGTTCTGAAGATTTATACAAAAAAGCTAAATCTAAAAATAAGAAATTTTTGAGTTATAAAGATTCTTATCATGATCTTTTGCATGAAAGAGAAAAAGATAAAGTTTTTGATGATATATATAGTTGGATAAAAAACTAATTTTAAAGTAGAATAATAAAAGTGTATTTAAATATTTTAAAGTAAAAAAATGAAATCTAAATCTTACTTATATCTTTTGGCTATTCCATTACTATTAGCTCTTTTTATTTATAGAGCATATTCAAAAACTAAAAATATTCCTGATTTTAAAAATTTAGAACCAACAAAAAATGATAACTGGACTGATGGATATATAAAAGCTAATGGAATAAATTTTCACTATGTTACTGAAGGAAGTGGCCCTTTATTACTACTTCTTCATGGTTTTCCTGAAAATTGGAGTACATGGAGAGAACAAATAAGCTTTCTTTCAAAAAAATATAAAGTAGTTGCTTTAGATATGAGAGGTTATAATCTTTCTGATAAACCAAAAGAAATAGATGATTATAAAGTTAATATTTTGGCACAAGATATAAAAGCTATAGTTACTGCTTTTAATGAAAAAAAAGTAACTCTTATTGCTCATGATTGGGGTGGTGCTGTTGCTTGGCAATTTGCAGAAGATTATCCAGATATGTTAGAAAAGCTTGTAATTCTTAATTCCCCTCATCGTGTTACTTTCATAAAATCATTAAAAACAAGCACACAATTTTTTCATAGTTGGTATATGATTGCTTTTCAACTTCCTTTTTTACCAGAACTTTTTTTTAGTTTTAATGATTATAAAAATTCACTTGATTCTATAAAAAAAACAGCTACTTATCCAGAAAAAGCATTTAATAATAATGATATTGCATATCTTTATCAAGGATATAAACAAAAAAATGCCATGACTTCTATGATAAATTATTACAGAGCTATTTTTAAATATAAACCTACTGGAATAAATAAAAAAATTCATGTTCCAACATTATTAATTTGGGGAGAAAAAGATCCTTTTTTGACAAAGAATTCTATAAAAGGAATTGAAAAATTTGTTCCTGAAATAAAAATTAAATTTATACCAAATGCTAGTCATTGGGTTCATAAGGATGAACCAGAGTTAGTAAATGAAGCTTTATCTGAGTTTTTGTTTTAATTTTCATAATAGTTTAAAGTACTTGCAAAAACACATTTTTTAGTTTATAATCCGTTTCATGCTGCTGTGGCGAAATGGTAGACGCAGTTGACTCAAAATCAACCGGGCTTAGGCTCGTGTCGGTTCAACTCCGACCAGCAGCATTTTACTTATAAACATATTCTCTATAATCAAATTCCCATTTGTCTTTGTCTGGATCCCAATCATCCCAAGGTTGTATTTCTTTTATTTTACTTCTTAAATTTTCTGGTATTACTTCAGGAATAATAAAAGCTTTTTGTCTTTCTAATGGATAAGGATTTCTAAATTCAAATCCTAAAACGCCTAAAACATATCTTGCTACATACCAACTAGCTTGGCTATCCCAACCATGAGCTATTTTTATTACTACTCCTAAACCTTCTGGATAATCAGGATGTAAAATTGCTAATCCCAATAAACCATCAGCTCCTTCTTTTGCTAAAACATGACCATTACAAGATTTTATGATAGTAGAATCTAATCTATTAAAACCACCTATTAAGTCAGGATTTTTTACCATTGCTTCCCAAATCCAATCTTTATCTTTTTCTGTAACCAAAGATGCATATAAAGAGGCTAATTGAGTAACACTCATTGATAATGTGGGTAAACCACAACCATCTTTTGCAATAACAGTTGGTTCCCAATCATCACCTAAATATTTTTTTACTATTTTTAGATATTCAATATGAAATTCATGATGCGGCCAAGTATAACCAATTCTTGACCAACCTTTTAATTTACATCCTTTTAAAATAGCTGCATGTTCTCCAGAACAAGGGTGATAATATCTTCTAGGTCTTCGTTTTTGTTTTCCAAATTGCATTAAAGGAAGAGCATGAGGGGTTTGCATTAAACTCATTTCAGATTCACTTAAAATAGATTGCATTGCTCTTATATGCTCTGTATCTCCATTGTGTGAAGAAATAGAAATAGCTTTTTGTTCCCAATTAAAAATATCTTTAAAATCATCTGCAAAAACTTTGATCATTAATGGCTTCATCATTGATCTACCATAACAAACAACATTCCCGCCCCATGAGTAGATAAGATTTTTTCCTGAAACCCAAGAAACAGCACCATGAATAGTACATTCAGAAATACCATTTCTTTTATAATCAACTAAAGGAACCCAATTTTCCATTTTTTTACCATAAAATAAATATTTATCTAAATCATTAAAATTTATCTTACCTATTTAATAAGCTTAAAAATCAATTATAGCCTAATAATATCATATTTAAGTTTATTAAACAAAACCATTATTTTATCAAACTTCTAATAAAAATATAAATCTTATTTAAATTAGAAAAATTCTCTTCTTTAACATCAGTACTTTTTATTTCTATATTAAACTCTTTATTAAGTTCTAAAATAATCATTATTATTGACATTGAATCTAATCCTAAATCATTTTTTATATGTGCATTAGAATCAAAATCATCATCAATCATTCCAATATCAGAGATTATACTTTTTATTATTTCAGTTATATTTTTGTTTTTTTGCATAAATTTATATTATTTCTTTTTATTTTTCCATTATGTGTTAAAGGTATTTCATCTGTTTTATAAAAAATTCTTGGTGTAATAGACTTATCCAAATACTTTAAACAATAATTATATATTTCTTTTGTTGTTATATTATCATTTTTTAATTTTAAAATGGCAACAGGTTTTTTACCTAAAATAATATCATCTTCTGGATAAACAATCGCCATGTCTATTTTTTCATAAGAATTAAGAACGTTTTCTATCATTAAAGGAGCTATTTTTTCTCCTCCTGACATAAAAATATCATCTTTTCTGCCGATAATATACAAATAACCATCTTTGTCAATATATCCAGTATCTCCTGTATGCAAGTAATCTAATTTAATTTTATTTTTTGTATCTTTTTTATTGTCCAAATAAAAATTCATTGTAGATAAACTTTTTACTAAAACTTCTCCATCAAGTGATATTTTTATTTCAACATCATCAATACTTTTTCCAACAGAACCTTTTAAAAAATTAATATCATTATATTCTATAGCTGTAACTCTTGGACCAGCTTCTGTAAGACCATATCCAACCCATATTTGAGCATTTGGAAAAAATTCTTTTAATTGTTTTGAAAAATCTATTTCTAATGCTGCACCAGCAACTGTTATATGTTTTACAGAATTAAAAATATTTCCTTTATCTAATAAAATAGTTTTAAATGTTGTAGGAACACCTGCTATTGTATTTATATTTTTATTTTTTATAAATTCTATTAACTCTCCATAAAAACAAGAATTATCTTTCAAAAAAATATTTGCACCTGTAATTAATGAGGTAAATAATTGAGTAATTAAAGCAAAAGAATGATATAAAGGTAAAATTATTGCAATATTTTCAGGATTAGTTAAATTCATATTTTTAATAACTGAATTTGTATTATTAAAAATAGCTTCCTCTGATAAAACAACAATTTTTTCATCTCCAGTAGAACCTGAAGTAAAAAGAGCTATAAAACAGTTTTTATCTGTATTTTTATGGTTTATATTAGTTGATATAATATTATAAAAAGAATCTGTAATAAAGTTAATTTTAAATTTTTTAACTATTTCTATAATTTTTTCATTACTATACTTAGAATTAGTAACTATTGGAAAATTATTTGAGTATATTATAACTAACAAATTTTTTATAAAATCAATATTATTATTTGAAAATATAATTATTCTATTGTTTTCACCTATTTGTTTTTTTAATATTTCAGATTCTTTAAAAACATAAAGATACAAATCATAAAAAGAAATTTTAATTTTATCATCAGAAATAAAATACTCATTTAGATTTTTTAAGCTATTAAAAATAATTTCTTTTAATTGCATAAGCTTTTTTATTAAAATAATTTCTTTTAATTATACTTCGATTATATAAATATTTTTGGATATGATAATAAAGGTTAAATATAATTTAAGGTTTTAGTTTTTTAAGAATTTTTATTACCTTTTTTACTATAAGAAAAATATTAAGTTTATTAGGAGTTTTATTTTTTATGAGTGGAATAGAAAAAGCACCTCATTCTAATTTTTTAGAAAAAGCAAAAATAGAAAAACAAGGCGATGTAAAAAATATCCATAATGTTGTTGTTGATGGTGCTAATAAAAACAGAATAAAAGAAGAAAAAATAGAAACTAAAGATGTAATAATGGATGGGGCTAATAAACATAGAAATAAGCCTGTAGATCCAGATATAAATAAAAATACAATAAATGCAATAAATACTCTTTTTCCTATTGATCCTAAAGAGGTTGCGGATAGTATTTTAGAAGAAAAAAATCCATCTGCTCAAATAAAAAAATTAATGTCGTTTCAATCAGAAATTGATAAAATGACACCTGATCAATTAAATTCACTAAAATCTTATTTAAAAGATACTCTCAGTGCAGTTACTGATACATTTAGAGCTAAACCAACACCTTCAAAAGAAAATATGGCATCATCTATGTTGGATTCGGTAGAAAAAGAACTTGAAAGTAGAAAAACAGTTTCATCTTTAGTTAAACCAGCTCATGCTTTAGAAGGTTTAAAAAAAATAACTAAAGATATAAAAATGAAAATGGATTAATTGTTGAATAATATTAGTTGAATAATTTTAAAGGTAAATAACTTATGTCAATGGAAGGTCTAAAAAGCGGTGCATCTTTTACTGTTAGAGAAGTTCAGTCTAACACCCCAAAAGAAAAAGCTGATTTGGTAAAAAGTTTAGAAAATAATGGAAAAGCAGATATTGTTTTAGATCATAATGATAAAACATTTGTAATTTCTGGAGAAAAAATAGATGTAAAAGAAGTTACAACAATGCTCAAAGGTTCTGCTCCCGCTAAAGCTAATATTTTTAGAGAAGAGTCGGCTTTGTTCCATGCAAATTCTAATAAAGATGGTGTTATTACAGAAAAAGATTTAAAATGGGGTGCATCAAAACTTGCTAAAGAATCTCTTTCATTTATGGGTGGAAAAATAAGCTCTGAAACAGAACTTGGTTCATTAGGTGGTTATGTAAAAATGCAAAATTTAGGAATGGCTTTACGTTCACCAACTGTTTTATCTGTAGGTGGATTTATTGGTTCTGGAGTTGGAGGAACTATTGGTTTTCTAAAAGGTGTTTGTGTTGCACCATTTCAAGCTATTTCAGAATCATCTAAAGCTCATGGTAAATATCATACATCTCAAGACAATTTAGGTTTCAATGATAGAATAAGAACAATTAGATAATTATACAAACAGGGTTTTTTCCTCAATAATATAATGTAAAATTAGGTTTTTGAGGAATGTTTTTTTATATAAGATGATAAATTTTTATGTATGAAACAGGTTTTTGAGGTATAAAAACTGAAAAAGAATCTTTTTTTGTTTTTGATTTATAATTTTTTCCAAAAATCTCTTTAATATTAATTTCATATCTAATTATAAATTTCTCATCTTTTGTTTTTTTATTTGCATCACCTAAAACAAGAGCTATTTTTTCATAATCTTCTTCAAAAACATCCATTAAAAAAGGAATTATTTTATTTTTAAAAATTTGAGTTAATTGATCAAAAGTAGGGTTATCGATAAGATTCATAAAATAAGAATGACCTATTAAATTATATTCTGATGATAAAAAAACTATTCTTTTGTTTATTATTTGAAGTAATTTACTAATATCTATTCCATCTATTTTAAAATTTAATAGCTCATAATTAATTTCTAGTTTTATAAAATCAAATCTTCTTCTTAAAGTTTGATCCAAAATCTCAGTTTTATCTGATGAATTCATAGTTCCTATTATATATAAATTATCAGGAATACCAAAATAATCACCAGAATAAGGTAATTTTATTTTTAAACCTTCAATTTTACCTAATCTTTTAGATGTTTCAATTAAAGTTATTACTTCTCCAAAGATTTTATATATATTACCTTTATTTATTTCATCTATAATCATTACATAATTTCTTATTCTATTTTCATCTTTACTAATAAAACTAATAAGATTTTCTATAATTATATTTTTTTTGCTTAATTCATAAATTGGTTGCTCTGAAAATTCTTTTCTATAAAATTTAGAAACAGGTATATTACAGTCTTTTATTATCCAATCTACTTTTCTAAAATGATAATATCTTACACCTGCAATATCTCTAAATTCGTACATGCTTTTTACTTGTGCTATACCAATTATTTGCTCATTATTATTAGATACAAAAACAATATCATTTTTTTTCATCAGATTTTTAAAATAATAAATAGATTGTATTCCTAGTCTTATTTGATCAGGATTTTGTCCTTCATAAAGATAAGCTTGTCTAATTTCATCTTGTGCTTTTTCCCAATCTTCAGTATTTTCAAGAATAGAATAATCTATACCACCTAGTGCATCTAATATTATGCAATCATTTTCAAAACAAAAATTTATGGTATTGTTATCTTTTTCTTTTGCTGATAATCCTAATGATACTTTAAAAAATTTTATTTTATTATTATCTTTAGAAAAATCTATTTTATTTGGAAAAGATTCTATTTCTGCCCTTGCAATACTTGTAATCTCTTTAAAAACACCATTTTTTATTTTATTTTCTGTAATACTTTTATTCTTTTCAGAAATATTATTGCTAATATTTTCAATAAAATCCTCATATTTATATGATTCATGAAAAGCTATCATAGATATTTGACCAATATCTTTATAATAATTAAACTTATTTCTTGCAAGTTCAAGATTTTCAGGAAAAAATCCATCTATTATTTCTAATGCCGATAACATTGTATTATGAGTTTTACCTGTTCCTGATAGCCCATAAAAAATTTGATTAAGTGGGATATTTTTTGTATTTTTATCTACAACTTTAGGATTTTCAAAAATTTTAGGTAAAATTATTTTTTCTTCTTTTTCTTTTCTTGAATAAATAATATCTGCTGGTGTATTTATTTCAATTTTTTCGATTTTTTCTGGTATAGTAACAAGATTTAATTTTGCAACTTTTTCTTTTTCTTCTTTATATTTAGCAAAAATAAGGTCTATTTCATTTTTATCAGAAATTTTAGATAAAGATTCTGCTTTTACTAAACCTTCAATTTCAAATAATTCTCTTTTCCAATCGACTTCTATTCTTCTTCCATCAATAAAATTTTTATTTACTATTCCAAGAGCTTCTATTTTTAATGAAGATTGAAATTCAGAATTATCTAATTCTTTGGTTACAGATGATTTTATGGCAACAAAATCGCCTTCTTTTATTTTATTAAATTCTAAGGCTTTATTAGAATGAAGATTAAACCAAATTCCTTCAGTAATAAATCTTTCGGTATGTTCTTTTCCACCTCTCCAATCTGCTTCTAGTAACCAAAAACTTGAAAGAATATATTTCATTTTTACCGTTCATATCAAAATTACAATTCATATTTTATCATAAAAACTTAAGGTTAAAATCTTTAAAGATTTTTCTAAAAAATAATTACAATCAATTTTATTTATGATTTAAATCAAATACTTTGATGATAAAAACATAGATAATTCTGATCAAATAATATTAAAGATAAGAAATTATTTTTACTTTTTCTAAATTATGAATTATCAAATCTAAATTTATTGAGTACTAAAATTATATGAGTGAACTAAAAGCTTTTTTTATTGGACCAAAATCAGAAAATGGAGATTTGGTAGAAAAATTAATTGTAGATATTCTAAGAGATCAATTTTATTGGAGAAAAAATTATCATCCAGAAGATAAACAATATATTTCTGAATTTGATAAATCTAATGAACAATTTATTAGTTATGAAACAAAACTTAGACAAGAATTATATACAATTTTGGCAGAATTAAAAAGCGGAACGCCTTTTTTTAGTCCTAGATATATTGGACACATGGTTTCAGAAACTACCATACCTTCTATTATTGGATATTTTGCAGCAATGCTTTATAACCCAAATAATGTATCCTCAGAAGCTTCTCCTGTTACAACTGAATATGAATTAATTGTTGGTAAAATGCTTTGTAATATGATGGGCTATGATATAAAAACGTCTTGGGGGCATTTAACTTCTGGAGGAACTGTAGCAAATTTAGAAGCGATGTGGGTAGCAAGAAATATTTTATACTTACCTGTTGCTATTTTTAATGCAATGAAAGAAATTATTAATCTTGAAGATTATGGAAAAAGTTTAACCGAATTTACCTTGGAAAATAGATTTTTTTTAGAACTAGATGGTTGGCAACTTTTAAATATTAATCCTCAAATCACTTTAAAATTATCAGATGAGATTTTAAATTATTTAATTTTCAAAGAAACAAAAAAACTTGGTGTTCCTTTTTTACCAAAAAATATGAAATCTGAAATTAGAGAAAAATGGGAAAAATTAATAAAAAAACATTCTATTCAAAGCTTAGGAATCCAAAATTTCTTTTATTCTAATATGGAGTTATTGAAAGGGATAAAACCAGCTGTTGCAATATTACCTCAAACAAAACATTATTCATATACAAAAATTTTTGATTTGCTTGGCATGGGGTCAGATTCAAATTCATTAATAGAAGTTCCTTGTGATGAAAATTTTAGAATTGATGTTAATGAATTAGAATCCAAAATATTAGAATTATCTGAACAAAAAATACCTATTATGTGTCTTATTTCAGTTTTTGGAACTACAGAAGAAGGATCGATTGATAGTCATAAAGACATAAAAGAATTAAGAGAACGTTTGGAAAAAGAAAATAATATTAGTTTTTATCTTCATAGTGATGCTGCTTGGGGTGGGTATATAGCTTCATTGATTTATGAAAATAATATTATTGAAGAAGTTGACGGTGTTGAAAAATATAGAGAGTTACGAAATTTTTCAGAATATTATCAAGTTTTACTCCCAAATAAATCAAAAAAGAAAATTGAACATATTTACCATAATATAAAAGCAATGAAAGAATATGATAGCATAACACTTGATCCTCATAAGCTTGGTTATATTCCTTATGCAGCAGGTGGAATTCTTTTTAAATCTGAATTAATGAAATCATTATTAACAGTAAATGCCCCTTATGTTTTCTATGATAATACATCAGATCTAAAATTTATTGGTAAATATATTTTAGAAGGTTCAAAAGCAGGTGCTTCAGCTTGTTCATGTTATTTATCTCATAAAGTTATTCCATTGAATATTTCAGGTTATGGAAATATAATAAGTGGAACTCTTTCTACTGCTTCAAATCTTTATAACAGGTTTATTGATTATAATTTGGATACTGAAAATAAATTTGAAATTATTCCAATATCAGAACCAGATACTAATATTGTCTGTTTTGTTGTAAATTTTAAATTAAATAAAAATGAATCTGATAATAATCTTAATCGTATGAATAAATTAACTGACAAAGTATATCAAAGATTTAGATTTCATAATAATGCAGATTATAAAAACCAAGATTATATAATATCAAAAACAGAATTTAGATATAAAGAATATAAAGGGAAAGGCGTTAATAATATACTTGATAAATGTAATATAGACAGAAGTTCTTTTTCATTAGAAAAAGGGATTAATATATCAGATAAAGTTAATATTTTAAGAATAACTTGTATGAATCCACTTTTAACTACTGAAAATGGTATAAAACAGATTAATGATTTTGTAATAAAATTAGAAAAATTTCTTGAAGAGAGTCATTTAAAATTGTTGATCTATTCTGATGAAAATTTAACTGATTCTTTTAAACAAAGTATTAATACTATAGAAAACAATTTTACAATTAAAATAGATATTGATATTAAAAGTGAAATGACTAAAATAAAAAATCTTATTGATATTGAATCTAATTATGATGCGTATGTTTTATTTGCTAATAAAGATAATATTGAATCTATTTATCCAGTATTAGATATTATTCGTTTGAAAGAAAAAAATAATACGCCTGTTTTTATTATTTCTGAAAAATTAGTAGATGAAAGCTTACTAAATCAAATTCAATTATCTGGTTTTGAAGCTGAATTAGAAAAAATTATAAATGAAAAAGATATTGAAAAAGTAATAAATTATCTAATTAAAGAAAAAAACAAATAGAATCAATTAAAATTATTTTTTTAGCTTGGCTTTTTCTTCAGCTTCTTTGTTATTTGAATACATCATATAACTTCCTACACCAATAGTAGTAGCAACAATACCTACAGCTAATAATGGGTTGTTATCAAAAATTTTAGGAGCTAAAGTATTACCAAGTATAGTTATACTTGTTGCGGCTGTAGCAGCAGAAGTAACTGCAAGAACAACACCAAATTCTTTATGCCCATTACCTTCTTTTTGAGAATTAAGAAGACCTATAGATGTTTTTGCCATACCATAAGATAAAACACCCAAACCAATTCCTCCTACAACAGCAGGTGATTTGTTTACTATTTCTTTTATTATAGGGCTACTAGTTTTAATTTCATCATTTAAAAAATCGACAGCCAATGTAGTTGTAAGGGCAAAAACACTTCCATTGATAACTCCAGCATCACTATCTTTCATACTTTTTACTGAAGCTGCTGAAACACCAAGTAAAATAGCAGGTGCTACAAATGGAGCAACTGGTTTTAAATTTAAGCCAACACCTTTAGCAAAAAGAGTTGTTCCTCCTATAGTTGCACCAAGACCTGCTCCAATTTTAACTGTCTTAACTACAGCATGCCCCATTTCATCGCCAGATAAATCATAAGGCCCTGCTTGTTTTTCTTTTGGAACAGGAACATTATTCGCAATTGCATCATGGATTAAAGCAACACCACCAGCTGCAATCCCTAATCCAACAACAGGGATTGATACTTTTTTAATAATATCAGTTGTAAATAATTTTTCAACAGGCTTAATAACTGGGCTTACGCCAAAACTTCTTCCTGTAACTTCTGTACCAGCAAGAATCATTGCGGTTCCTGTACCTGCTTTTAATGTAGTTCCTACAATATTTCTCAAATGTTCATTTTCAGGAGTATTTTTATCATCAACAACAGGTTTATTATTTACAATAGTATCATGAACCATTGCTCCGCCTGTTAACGCTACACCAGTTGCAATAGCAGGAATTATTCCTTTTTTACTAATATTTAAAACTAATTCAGATTTATCTGCTACTGAAGCAAGAAGTGTTGCTGCCCCTAATGTTCCAACCGTAGCAATAAAAGGTTTATCCTTAACAAATTGAACTTGATTAGAATCCATTACTTTTTTATAAGGGGTATCAACAGAGTTTACTTTTAAAGATATGCTACTCATAAATTATATATTATCCTTTAGACTAAATTTTTTCAATATTACTATAGTAATATTATTTACATAGTACGTAAGTAATATAACTTGTTATAATCTTAATATATCTTTATTTATTAAAATTAGAAAAAATAATCTTTAAGTTCCAGCATTTTTATCTATCAAATTTAAAAAATGAAAATATTTTTATTTGAGTATAAATATTACTTTTTCTGTTTTATTGATCTTTTATATTTTGACTATGTTATTCTTTTTATATTATTCTATTTTGAGATTTTATAAATGAAAAAAGTTACATTATCATTATTTTTACTTTTTGTTGTATCTGCTTGTACTGCCCCAGTTACTCCAAATAATTCACCATCAGCATCGCCTTCACCTGGGAAATTAGAAGAAAAAGTTGTTACTCCTACTGCTTCAACTCCTGTAATTTCTGGTGCTGATTATAGATCAAAAATTTTGGCTTATTATAAATGTTATTTAACGAAAAATGGAGCAATGAGTGGATATAAAACGATTGAAGATGCTTATAATACATATTCAGATAAAGTTGTAGAAGGTGTATATAATGCTTTAGTTGCTTCAAACAAAGTAAATGATACTGGTTGTCCTTTATAGTTAATAATGAAGTTAAAAGTAAGTATATAAGAATATTTTAAATATAAATATAGTTTATTATTCTTTGAAAAACAATTTTAATTATGTATATAAGTAAAGATTTATGATTAAAAAGAATTATATCTCTCAAAAAATGTGTTTTTTAAAACCATTATATATCTAGGAGTTTTTATCTTTGATGATTAAAATTAGAAGTTATAAAAAAGAATTATTAGATCTTAATAATATTCATTCTCATGAGCTTTTTCAAAATTTAAAAGAATTAGAAATAATAAATAAATATTTAGGTGGAATTTCTACTTCTTTAAAAGGAATATCTATTTTTTTAGAAAATAAAGAAAAAGAATATACTATTGTTGATGTTGGTTGTGGAGGTGGAGATTTTTTAAAATATGCTTCTATTTATTTTTCTAAAAAAAACTTTAAAATAAATTTTATAGGATATGATCTAAAACAAGAGTGTGTAAGCTATGCAAAGGTATTTTGTAAAAATCAAAAAAATGTTTCTATTATCCAAGATGATTTCAACAATATTTTTAAAAATAATAAAAAACCAGATATAGTACATGCTTCATTATTTTTTCATCATCTAAAAGAAGATGAAATGATTTTTTTTATAAAAACATGTATAGATAATGATATAAAAATAGTTGTAAATGATTTAGAAAGGCATTTTTTAGCATTTCATTCTATAAAATTATTAACAAAAATATTTTCTAAAACTGAATTAGTTAAAAATGACGCTAAATTATCTGTTTTAAGAGGTTTTTCAAAAAATGATTTGGAAAATATTTTAAGTAAAATAAGTAATATACATTATGAAATAAAAAACATTTTCCCTTTTAAATTTTTAATTTTAATTCAAAAAAAATAAATACCAGAGTAATGTGAACATGTTTGTATTAACACTAAAGTAAATCTTTTAAAACAAAATTTTATTTTGTAGTACATTTGGAAATAAATTCAATGTATTATTAATAAAATAAATCTATTTTTTCCAATAAGAAATAAAATCTTGTATTTCTTTAACATCATTTTTAAGAACCCATTTCATATAACCAGAACCAGTATCATACCAACCATTACTATCTGGTTTATTAGTTGTTGTAATTAAAAGATATTTATCATCTTTTTCTTGTGCTACTCTTAATAACCAATTTTTATCAGAAATAAGTTTTATTGCCTTTAACTTTATATGCTCATCAAATTTACTAATTTCATTTTGAAACGTTCCTATATCAACTTGTTTGAATCCTAGAGTATCTTTTATAAGCATAAATTGAATATTTATACTATCATCTTTACTTACACTTTCACCATTATTACTAATAATAAAAGCTGTTTCAGTTTCTCCAATTATATCTAATTCATAATCATAATAAACACATTTTGTATGTCTTTTAGACATTTCTTTTATTTTATCTTCTTTTTTCATTTTTATTCCTTAAATCTTAAAAAATAATTTACTTCTAGTAACTTGAAAAATAAAATATTAATATCCTTTATTTTTTGAGCAACAAGTTTATTATTTTTTTCTTTAATATTATATTCGTGTAAAATTTCCATCAGTTTTCTTTGATCTTCTTTAATAAATTGAGAAATATGATAAGAACTAATTTTTATATTATCTAAAAAAGTTTTTACTAAATTTTGAGATTCTAAAGCTAATTTTCTTAATTCAGGATTAATAATAATCTTAGAAATAGCTTGTTTTAAAAACATAGAATCAAATTTAGCTAAATCTTCTGAATAAATTTTTTCATATTTTTTAGCTTCTAAATCAACTATTTGAGAGTATGTAAGACCTTCATATTCATCTTCTTTTTCTTTTAAATTTTCAATATTATTATTTTTTACTTCTATCTTTCTCGAAAGTATGTCATTATCATCATCTTGAATGACCTTATTTTCTTCAACCTTAATAAATTCATTTTTATTTTGATCAAAAATTTTATTTATATCATTAGTAAAATTAGTTGCTTTCACTTTAACAAATTCATGACTTATAGTTGTAGATTTATTATCTTCAGATTTTATTTTTTCTAAAGATAGTGGTCTTATTAGCTCTTGGGAATAACTAATTGAATTACTTGACAATAAATTTTCTTTAGCTTTTATTTTCGAGCCGAAATCAAATGCTTTTATGCTTGGCTCATCTTCTATTATTTTATTCATAATTTTACTATCTTTATGGTTTTAATTTTGAATATGTCCAATCAGGAATTACCCAACCACCTGCAATGCTATTATCTATACTTTGTATTACATTATATAACATTGCTTTTGCTTTTTCTAATACAGCTCCACCCATTGCAACAGCTTTATCATAATATTTTTCTATTGAGGCAACAAGAGAAGAAGTGCCTTTATTCCATGCTGCTGAAAATTCGGCTTTTGCATTTGCCATAAATTGATTAGCAACATCTTTATATTTAGAAGTTAAATTAATTAATGCACCAAATCCTGCTTTTGTTGCAGATAAAACACTAACAAGTTGATTTACTGGTAATATTTTTTTCAATTGTTCTCCAACAGCATTTGCGATATTTGCTCCAGCATTAAGAATTTCTGGTAATCTATTTTTTATAACATTATAATGCTTTGAAATTATTTCTGATAAGACTTCCCCACCTTGTTTTGCAAGAGAAACAAGAGTATCTTCAAATCTTCCTAAAGCACCACCAACACGATCTTGTAAATCTTTAAGATAACCTAAAACCTCGTCTCCTTTTTGTGCTGCACTAACAAGAACATTTTTTGCAGATTGTAATAATTCTTGAGATGCTTCAAATGGATGATCTACAAAATATTTTGCATATTCTACAGTTAGTTTACCAGCTTTTGCTAATGCTTCTATTGAAGTATTAATAGCTTGTTTAGCTGAAGCAACACCTGTTTGAGCAAGACCTTTTACAAAATTAAAAGCTGATTTAGAACCATCAATTATAGATTCTTTCATATTATTCATAAAATTTACGGCTAAGTTTCCATATTTTGCAGGATTATTATAAAGATCTGTAGCAAATTCTTTAAATTTAGTTGCCCCTCTACCAGTTAAAGCCATTCCATCTTTTAAAAATTTTATCCCTGCTGTACCTAAATATTTTACACCTTGTTCAACATTCATAAGACCTTTTTCAACTAATTTACTAGCAAAATCTACAGCTTTTGCAGATCCTTTATAAATATCTTTTCCTACTTGAAGAGCTTTATCAGAAACTAATTTAGTATATTTTGTAGGATTTGAGGCAACATCAACTAGTAAATTAGCTGCTTTTGTTGCAGCTGAACCTGCACCATTTGCAAAGTTTTTAACAAGATCGACAGCTTCAGATACAACTTCTTCAACTTTTTTTCCTAACATTGCCGCATATTTTTCTGGATTTCTTATTACATCGGCAATAGTATTAAGATCTT
>ERZ1292630.2500-Hain-H41-02um-R3-2500-length-16951-cov-28_pt1 | contig 16951 bp, 18 predicted proteins | sample MGYA00564408_ERZ1292630 | MGnify/ENA primary metagenome ERZ1292630 (study PRJEB36523, sample SAMEA6512641) | groundwater metagenome | collected 2019-01-08 | study: AquaDiva: Metagenomics assemblies of 32 groundwater samples | reverse complement strand
AGAAGGTGGGAACGAAAATTCGTTGTATATCAGCCAAGATAGAAGAGGGAACCCTTGACAGTGGTCTTGCTGTCCCATAGGATTGTGGCATCAGTAAGGACACCCCACTATGTATAGAATTATCCTCATTCTCGGGTTAGTTGTGGTGCTGTATTTTCTCTTCCGGCGTGCCATTCGAGCGCTCAAAGGCCCGAGTGAGCCGGATGGTCTACTCCCCGGTAAGGATCACATGGTTCAGGATCCTGTTTGCTTGGTGTTTGTTCCACGGGAAGCGGCAATAACGGAAGATATTGGGGGGCAGACGTATTATTTCTGCAGCCGATCCTGCGCGCACAAATTTCAGGAAAAACTTGCCGGTTAACAGCCTGAGTAACTGGAGTCGGACAGCTTTTCTTCTTTGTCGAATTTGAGCGTGATCTGGCACTGATTAGGGGAGAAGTTAAAGAGAGGTGGGCCTGATTTGCCGCCGGCGATGCGATAGTAGGTCCAGGTTTCGCCGCCAAAAAATCTCGTGGCCTTGCCGCTCGGTGCTCCCCAGTTTTTCTCAAACCAGGCCTTGTCCTTGCCTTGAAGCTCAGCCGGTTTGAGTGACTGTTCAAGATAGGGATTACCACCGCCGCAACCGGTCAGGATCAGACTGAACAGGAGCACCCAGGCCGATCGTTGCATCATGCATTCTCCTCGGTCATATAGATGTAAGCAGCGTAGAAGCGAGCCATGGTGAATAGCTGGATTCTAACCGGCAGTCTTGGGCCTGTCAAATTGGCGTATATTTGGTAGAGGATTGTAGCCAGGTTGAGTTCTTCATAGAATAACCGATAATGAACTGACCACAATGATTTCTCATCTCGACATGAAAGGACAATGCCATGAAATTCTTTCTTGATACAGCCAACGTCAAGGAAATCCAGGAAGCGGCCAGCCTCGGACTTCTTGACGGAGTAACCACGAATCCGTCGCTTGTCGCCAAGGAAGGGCGCAGCTTTAAGGAAATGCTCGTCGAAATTTGCAATATCGTGGATGGGCCGATCAGTGCAGAAGTCGTCAGCCTCGAAGCCGATGCCATGGTGAAGGAAGGGAAGGGACTTGCGAAGATCCATAAGAACATCGTTGTGAAGGTGCCGTTGATTGCGGAAGGGTTGAAGGCCACCAAGAGATTGGCCGCCGAGGGCATCAAGGTGAACGTCACATTGTGCTTTTCTCCAACCCAGGCGCTCCTCGCAGCAAAAGCCGGTGCATGGTGCGTCTCACCCTTCATCGGTCGGCTAGACGACATCAGTTCAAACGGAATGGAACTGATCCGCCAGATCCTGACCATCTACCGCAATTATGACTATAAGACCCAGGTGTTGGTGGCAAGCGTGCGTCACCCTCAGCACGTCGTCGAAGCTGCGCTCGCCGGTGGACATATCTGTACGATGCCCTTCTCGATTTTTCAGCAGATGGTGAAACACCCGCTGACGGATAGCGGACTTAAGAAGTTTCTGGCGGATTGGGACGCTCAAGCCAAGAAGTAAGGCTGGTAGTATGCTGGGAAAGTCCGCCAGCATTAAAGGTTAAGGCTTAGGCTAAGGCTGAGTGGGGGGAAGTCAGATCTTCGCTCAGCCTTGACCTCAGCCTACTTCACGTGATCCGGCTCGGCCAGCCTTTGTCGAGCCGTTGCGAAAATGTGGTGAAACATCGGTCTGGTCAATAGACCCGTGAAGGTGTTTTGTTGGCTTGGATGGTATGAGCCGATCAGAGTAGTGTTCCACGGAAGAACCTGTACAATTCCATGGGAAAATTTCGGAATCGGTGAAGGAAGTTGCAACCCCTCATCACGGCAGGCTTTCAAGTAATGATCGAAGGCGATCTTGCCCAGCGCCACAACCACACGGACCTTCCGTAATAATCTGAGCTCTTCTCGCAGATAGGGGCGGCAAGCCTCGAATTCTTCAGGGGCCGGGTTGTTGTCGGGCGGCGCGCAACGGATCGTGGCGCCGATGTAACAGTCCGATAGCTTCAGCCCGTCATCCCGGTGGTGAGAGCCCGGTTGGTTGGCGAAGCCAAATCGGTGTAAAGCGTCATAGAGCCAGTCTCCGCTGCGATCGCCTGTAAAGACCCGCCCGGTTCGGTTGGCACCGTGGGCAGCAGGCGCTAGTCCGAGCACGTAGAGGCGGGCGTGGGAATCCCCGAATCCGGGAACTGGACGTCCCCAGTAGGTCCAGTCCTCATACTGCTTCCGCTTCTCTGTGGCGATCGTCTCCCGATAGGTGACGAGCCGTGAGCAGGCGGTGCAGTGGGTGATGCGATCATTGAGGAGGGCCAGCGCACGCATAGTCGCGCAGTCTAGCATGAATCTGAAAGTCGATCATGCTTGCCGGTCCCTTATCAGACTGTTAGCATACAAATTTGGCGACGGATCGTTCACTGCATGTAGGAGGCAGGATGGGCATGACGACATGGGTTCGAAGAATATTGGCACTCAACGGGTTGTGGATGGTGCTCATGTTGCCGATTGTGACAGGGGCACAGACGCAAGCTGAACAGTCCGAGGCAAAAGAGAATACGCCTCGATCTGGAGCCACTGGAGAACCAGACCGAGAGGTGATCTTAGTCGATCCTCTTGAGGACCCCAACGAGCCAGAAGATCGCCTTGTCATTCTTCCGGAAATAAAACGAGAAGGAGAGCGCTACTTCCTCAGTTCGTTTAAGTTGCCTGACAAGTTGACCTTTGCCGGCCAACCAGTTCCGCTCGATAACTGGCAGGTACGTGAACGCATTGAGTATGAGTTCTATCAATTTTTAGAGGACCAGGGCGAAAGTATCATTCTCGCCAAACGAACCGGACGTTGTTTCCCTCCTGCCGAAAAACAGTTGGCCGAGGCCGGGTTACCGGACGACCTCAAGTATATGTTGCTGGTGGAGAGCAAGTGTGTGGCCGCCGCCTATTCAAAGGCGAAGGCGTCCGGGCCGTGGCAGTTTATCCCATCCACCGGACGGCGCTATCGTCTCAAGAGCGACGCGGTCCTTGACGAACGCCGCAATCTGGAAATGTCGACGGAAGCGGCGGTCAAGTATTTGCGCTATCTCAAGGATTTCAAGGAAAACGATTGGTTCATGGCCATGGCCTCGTACAATGCCGGTGAAGAACGAGTTCGTAAGCTTTTGAAGGATCAAAATATTACCGACTATTGGAAGATGCACGGGCCACGGGAAACGATGCGCTATGTTCCGAGAATCATCGCCGCCAAGGAAATCTATTCGCAGCCGGAGAAGTACTTGGGGCTGAGCAAGAAAGACCTGTATGTGCCGATGGAAATTGAAACGGTCACCGTCAACGTGAAAGATTCCCAACGAGCCCTCACCTCGATTGCCGAAGAATATGGAACCTACTTCTTGGAACTCAAGATGCTGAATCCTGAATTCAAGAAAGATGTGCTCCCACGTGGGACCTATCAAATGAAAGTCCCTCGGCAGACTTGTCCGACTCGTTGTTTCAAGCAGGATAAGACCCCCTAGCCAATCGCAGGTGTTATCGGAAGGCTGAGGCCAAGGTTGAGATGAGGAAAGTCAGGTCTTCGCTCAACCTTAACCTTGACCTCAGCCTGCCTTCCTCTCCTATCCGGCCACTTCTGAGAAAATTGATCGTTCGAGGGCTAGCTGCGGTAGACGCCGGTACGGCAGTCAGCCGTGCCATCTCCAGGAGCGGCGAGGAACTGGTCATTGGCCGGCGTCGGTACGACCTGCGTCGCTATGAACATGTCGTCGTGGTCGGGGCAGGGAAGGCCACGGCCTCGATGGCCCAGGCGGTAGAACAGCGGCTGGGCTCTCGACTGCACGGCGGCTTCGTTGTGGTCAAACATGGCCATGTTGTGCCGACAAAACGAATCGTTGTGGCGGAAGCTGGTCACCCGGTTCCCGATCGGTCCGGGCTGCAGGCGGCGGCCAGGCTCAGTGCCATGGCGGAAGAACTTGGTCGGCGAGACCTCTTGATCGTACTCTTGTCCGGTGGGGCTTCGAGTTTACTGCCTGCTCCTGTCGCAGGGATTACGCTAGCCGACAAGCAACGGACCACGCAGGAACTCTTGCGATGCGGAGCGAGTATCCGTGAAATCAATACCGTTCGAAAACATCTCTCACGCATCAAAGGGGGACGTCTTGCCGAGTTGACCGAAGCCACCGTTGTGACGCTGATTCTGTCCGATGTGTTGGGTGACGACCTCAGTGCCATTGCCTCAGGGCCGACAGTCCCGGACCCGACAACCTATCAAGAGGCTGTCGCGATTTTGAAATGCCATTGTATTTGGCGGGCGGTCCCTCAGCGCGTGCGTCAGCATCTCAACCATGGGAGTCAGGGGTTCGCGAGTGAGACGCCGAAGCCTGGCTCCTCTCTGTTTCGTCGAGTCCATCATCATATCGTCGGGAACAACGAAGCGGCCGTCACGGCTGTGGCACAGGCAGCCAGCGAGTCAGGTCTGCGAACCTTCGTGAATAGGTCGGCCTTAACCGGAGAGGCGCGAGACGAGGGGCAGCGGTTTGGCGCCCTCGCGAGGCGCATTGTGCGATCGGGCAAACCGCTCAAGCGGCCCTGTTGTGTGGTGGCCGGTGGGGAAACCACCGTGACTGTCACGGGAAAGGGAACAGGCGGGAGGGCGCAAGAATTTGCTGCAGCTGCTGCATTGGAAATCGCCGGCCTGGCCAAGGTGTGGGTGGCGGCGATCGGCACCGATGGTACAGACGGTCCGACTGACGCGGCCGGCGCCGTGATCGATGGCGGTACCGTGGCGCGCGCACAGCGCCTCTCGGTGGACCTGAAGGACGCGCTGAAGCGCCACAACACCTATCCCGCATTGAAGCGGCTCAATCAGCTCATCATGACCGGTCCTACCGGCACGAACGTGAATGACCTTTACCTCCTTCTTGTCCTCTAGGTAGTATCCACTTCCATGAACCGCCCCCTCCTTCTTCCCTTGGCCGCCTGCACGCAACCATCTCTTGTCGGTGGGAAAGCCCTAGGCTTAGCACGTCTGCTCGCAGGAGGATTCCCCGTTCCAGCCGGACTCTGCATCACGACGGAGGCCTATGAGCACGCGCTTAGGACGCCTGGATTTTCTCCAACGAAGGAGTGGCAGGCAGCCCTGCATTCCTCCGGGGCTGAGCGCCAACGGATACTCTCCCGCAGCCACACCATCATTCGGGATTGTGAGATCAATGAGTTGACGGCTCAGATCATTGAACAGATCCGCTTGCTAGATCTGCCGTTGTCTGGGCTCTGGGCGGTGAGGTCGTCAGCGACGAATGAGGATGGAGCGCGTGCCAGCTTTGCCGGAGTCTACCGTACGCGCCTCGGCGTTTCGCTGGAGGAGATAGGGTCGGCAGTCAAGGACCTGTGGCTGTCGGTCTGGGATGAACGGGTTCTGAATTACCATGCAACATCGGGATTGAATGAAGTGCCTCCTGCCATGGCAGTCGTGATCCAACCGCTGTTAGGGGCAAGCGTCGCCGGTGTGGCCTATTCCGTTCATCCTATTACAGGCAGAGCGGCCCAGGTGATGGTCAATGCTGTTGCGGGGCTTGGGGTGGCCCTTGTCGATGGGAGCGCGACGCCGGACCAGTACGTGGTTGAGATCGCCGAGAACAGTCAGCCCATCCGAGTCAGCCAACGGACGATTGCCAGGCAAACTCAGGTCTTGAGGATGACAGGCCAGGGTCTTTGCGAAGTGCCGCTGCAGGATGAGGCTGTGGGTCGTGCCACGTTGTCGGACGACCGACTGTTTGCCCTGGCCCGTGCGGCCAAGCAGATTGAAAAATCATTCGGCCATCCAGTGGATCTCGAATGGCTCTACGATGAGCGTGGCCTGTGGCTGCTTCAAGCACGGCCCATCTCCGACCTAGCTAGACCTAGACGATTGACCAATGACGATTGCGAATGGTCTCGCGCCAACTTCAAAGAGACGCTGCCGGAGTTGCCGAGTCCGCTCGGCCTGTCGTTTCTCGAACAGTTTATGGAACGCTACATACTTGCCCCCTATCGGCGTATGGGCTGCCTGATTCCCGATGGGATCTCATCCGTCCGTATGTTTCATGGGCGCCCCTATATCAATATGACGTTGTTTCATTCTCTTGTCGTGCAATTGCGGGGAAACCCCTCCTTGTTGGCGGAGCAGATGGGAGGAGAAATCCTTGCTAGGCCGCCGGAGACTCATCCACTCGGGTGGTTTGCACTTGCCCGTGCCGCTGTCGTGATGATCGCCGAAATGAGAAAGGCCGTACGCCATGGGCCGGCCTGGTTTGCGGAGATGAAAGCGATGGCGGCAGAGCAGCGCGCCGATCGGCTTCGATCTCTCTCAGGCGAAGAGATCGCCCTGCGTCTTGATGCCATCGCGAAATGGCTCGATGAACGTGAGCTGACATTCGGCATCGCAGGAGGAGTCGCGCAGTGTTTGCAGGCACTAGGCGGCGTGCTGCCCCGCTGGCTGGGTAAAGACTGGAGAGCTCTGCTGAACGGAGCGTTGCAGGGTCAGGCGGCGGTGATCAGCGCGCAGCAGATTGTCCGCCTGGCGGAAATGGCCGAGATGGTACGGCGTGACCCGTCAGTGACGTCGCTGTTCACCGCAGAGGGGTGGAATCCAGTTGAGGCTCGTCGCAAACTCGAAGGAACCGACGTGCTCCGTGCCTTTAACCGGTATCTCGACGACTATGGCCACCGAGGGATCGGTGAGTCGGATCCCATGTCGCCTCGGTTTGCAGATCGGCCGGAATTGTTGCTGACGGTATTGCGAACGCAGACCCTGTCTCCGACCAGCACCACTCCGGCGGACATTCTTCAACGTCAAACAATGGTACGGGAGCAAGCGCTTGCTGAGATTCGCGCCAGGTTTGGATGGCGATTCCACCGATGGGCCATCTTTTCTTGGTGGTATCGACGGCTCTGCCGGTTCTTTGCCCTGCGGGAGGCGAACCGGCATCATTTGATGTACTACGCTGCAGCGACAAGGAGTCTCCTGCTTCGCTTGGGCGAGTGGTTGATTGAACAGGGGCGACTCTCATCGCAGGAGGATGTGTTCTATCTTACGATCGAAGCGCGCGCCGACTTGTTAGCGGGAGGATCGAGCGATTGGCAAAGGATGATTCAGACTCGCCGGGCTGAGCGAGACCGTAACGCCATGATCAGCGTTCCAGACACGATTCAGGATTGGCGCGAGGTAGTCCGAGGCACGGAGGCATTTCCCGTTGTCGTTTCTGGCGGGATTTTTCACGGTATTCCCATCAGTGGAGGGCGGGTCGTGGGACCGGTCCGCTTTGTCCGATCGATGGAGGATTGGAGCCGAGTCTGCCGCGGCGACATTCTCGTGGTCTCGGTCATCGACCCAGGCATGGCGCCGTTGTTTGGCGTGGCAGCAGGATTGGTCGCCGAGATGGGCGGGACACTGTCGCACGGGGCGATTATTGCTCGCGAGTTCGGATTGCCGGCGGTTGCGAATGTACCAGGTATCACCACCAGACTTAAGGACGGAGATCGGATCAGCCTGGATGCGGAGCGAGGAGAAATCATTATTCAAGAGCAGGCCGGAACTCCTCCGTGATGTCATCAATGAGGCATTTTTGCAGAGGCAAAAGCCATTTACGGTATTGACCTTTCGCGGGTGGTTACGTACTCTTCAACCGAGTGCTCGTCTCATTGCAACACCCAACAATTTTGCCGGATCGTAGTCGGCAGCATGACCTGGGCGGTCACCCATGATTGATGGTACGGTCTTTGGTGCAGGGGTTCTCGTCGGATGTCTCTTCGGCGCGCTGATCGTCGGGTTCTGGATTGCTGCTCGCGTACGCGCGAACGTGCAGGCGCAACTGCTGATCGCCGGCGAACGGGCGCAGCGGGCAGAATCGCTCGCGGACGAATTGCGCCGCCAGGCGTCGCAAGATCGTCTCGATCTCGATCGAACCAGGCAGGATCTTTCAGAGGCCTCCCAAGCCCGTGCAGTAGCGGAGACCAAGGCGGCTGAGGCCGCGCTCCATCTCGACGAACAAAAGACTCTGCTAGGCCAGGCCAGACAGGAATTGGCCGAGACCTTCCAAGCTCTCTCCGGCGAAGCCCTCAAGCAGAACAACGAAGCTTTTCTGAACCTTGCACGCAGTTCATTCGAAACGCTCCAAGCCGAGGCTAAGGGCGATCTCGCTCAGCGGCAACAGGCGATCGATAGTCTAGTCAAACCCCTCCACGACTCCCTGCAACGATACGACGACCAGCTCCGGCAACTGGAGCAATCGAGGCAAGCGGCCTATGGAGGTCTCGATCAGCATCTCAAGCTTTTGGCTGAATCGCAGCAGCGTCTGCAGTCGGAGACCGGCAACCTGGTGAAGGCGTTGCGCGCGCCGGCCATCCGAGGCCAATGGGGGGAGATCACGCTCAAGCGCGTGGCCGAGTTGGCCGGCATGGTGGCACATTGCGATTTTTTCGAACAGGAGTCTATCACGGTCGATGGTGGACGGCTCCGTCCCGACATGGTGGTCCAGTTGCCTGGTGGGCGGCAGATCATCGTGGATGCCAAGACTGTGTTGGCAGGCTACCTCGACGCGCATGAAGCGGGGACCGAGGAGCAGCGTCTTGAAGGGATGCGCCGTCATGCCGCCCAAGTCCGGTCGCGCATGGATGAGTTGAGTCTAAAAGCCTACTGGAATCAATTCGCACAGGCGCCGGAATTTGTCGTGCTCTTCTTGCCAGGTGAACAGTTTCTTGGCGCAGCACTGGAGCATGATCCACGCCTCATAGAGGATGGATTCCTTCGAAGTGTGGTCCTTGCCACCCCCACGACGCTCATGGCGCTCTTACGGGCGGTCGCCTACGGGTGGCGGCAAGAGCGATTGACTGAGCATGCCGAGGAAGCTGGGCGGTTGGGGAAGGATCTCTACGAGCGGATGGCCGTCCTGACAGAGCATTTGAACGACGTTGGGCAGGCGCTCGGGAAGAGTGTCCTGTCATACAATAAGGCGGTCGGGTCGCTCGAAACGAGAATCTTGCCGGCGGCCCGTCGCTTCAAGGAGCTCGGTGTTTCGTCGGAAAAAGAGATTCCCATGTTGGACCCAGTAGAGCTGGTCTCGCGCAAAGCGTTGCCCTATGAGCCGTAAGTAAGGAGCCGAGATGAGGAATGAACAGGCTATGGTGGATGAATTTCATCGTAAATTCAGCATCTTGGCACAAGCAACTCCTACAGATTTGAATGAAGAAACGAAACAGCTGCGCGTTCGTCTAATCGAGGAGGAGTTCGACGAATTGAAAGAGGCTATGGCCGGGAGTGACTTGGCGGCCGTGGCGAAGGAAATGGCCGATCTCATGTACGTCGTCTACGGAACGGCGGTGTCCTATGGCATCGATATGGATCCGGTCTTTCGAGAAGTACATCGATCCAACATGAGCAAGGTCGGTGGCTATAAGCGTGAAGATGGAAAATGGGTAAAGCCGGCCACATATTCGCCGGCGCGCATTGAACCGATTCTAGCGGAGCAGGGGCCTGTCCAACGCGAGGCCCGTTCAGGCTCATGAAGAAATTGCATTGCCCAACTTGTGGGAGCTCATTCGTCCGCGCGACGTATTGTGAGGGCGGGATTGAGCGCTTGTTGAGCCTCGTCAACCTGTTTCCGTTTCGATGCCAGCTATGCACAAATCGTTTTCGTTTATTCTATTCCGGTGCGCACCCCAACAGGCAGATGTCCGATCGGCGTCAGTATACACGCCTGGCAGCCTCCATCGAGGCTCAGATCCTCGACAGTAAGCAGCCATCCGTGACCAATCGAATCACCGACATCTCAATGGATGGCTGTACCCTGCAGACGACCGGGCTTCAGAAGGGGGCCTTTATCGAATTGGTCTTGAAGCCGACTGTGGAAGATGAAACGATCCGTATTCACAAGGCCATGGTCTGTTCCGTTCGCCCGTCATCGATCGGCATCCGCTTTCTAGATGTTCAACTGGAGCATCACCGTCGTCTGGCTCAGGTCATCCTCGGGCTCTTAGTCGGTCAGGGCCTTGATCTCCCGGTCAACGCTTAGCAGGATGCTGAAAAAGTCCGCCAGCGGCGTTCTCGCGTCGCTCAGAGGCTCAACGTACCGAAGCGTACGCCTCGCCTCTTCGCTCGCTGCGGCCTTGCTGGACGGCCTTTTTGAGCATCCTGCGGGTATTTTGAAATCAGCGCCATGTGGAAGATTCCAGTGGTGGTTTATGAATAAACCGAGTTTTTCCGCAGCCTGTTAGGGGGACTCTTTCCACGTACCCACTCGGGTAGATAGGCTGAAGGATTTTAGGGGATGGGTTTCTTGCCCAACGAGGATTCGTCTCTGCTTGAACCCAAGGTCGTAGAAATCGAAAATATGTTGAAGGGATTGGTTCGTGCTTTGCGAGATCATGTGCAGTCTTCAGCCTTCAGCCTGAACACCTGAGTCGCTACCTTTCTGCCAGGCATTTTCACCAGCAAATTGTCGATCAAGCGGACCGATCCGATTCGGATTGCACCTAAGAGTACTGCGCGATCTGAAACGACGGGCAGAGGCTCCAGACTGTCTGGATCGCAGACCGCCAGGTACTCGACATGAATGGTGGGTTCCCGTTCGATAGTCTGCCGCATGATCCGCTCGATCGCAGCCACGTCGCTCTTTCCGCCTACGATCATCTGCCTGCCGGCTTGGAGCGCTTGAAAAAGCAAGGGAGCAATCTGACGTTCGTCTGGGCTGAGATAGACGTTGCGCGAACTCATCGCCAGCCCTTCCCGCTCTCTGACGGTTGGGCGTACCAGAATCACCACGCCGAGATTGAGATCGTTCACAAGTTGCCGAACCAACGTTGCCTGCTGGTAATCTTTCTGGCCGAACAGGGCAAGGTGTGGCTGTACCATGCCGAAGAGTTTCGTCACCACCGTGGCGACGCCCGCAAAGTGATGAGGCCGGGCCGCTCCCTCCCATCGGCGCGCGAGCGTCGGCACCGTCACGGTCGTCTGGAAACCCTCAGGATACATGGCCTGGGCTGTCGGTTCAAAACAGACATCCACCCCTTCCTTCCGGCAGAGTGCGCGATCCTTCGCGATGGGCCGCGGGTACTTCGTCAGGTCTTCGGTCGGCGCAAACTGCGTTGGATTCACGAAGATACTCACAACGAGCGCATCGCATTGTAATCGTGCGGCTCGAATGAGGGAGCGATGGCCGTCATGCAGCGCGCCCATTGTGGGCACGAACCCGATGGTCACCCCTTCCCGGCGTAATCCTTCGCTCCATGCAGTCATGGATCGTGGGGTGCAGATAATTTTCATGAGCCTGGAGGCGGGCTGCAAGCTGGCCGAGACCCATAGCGGGTCGAGGGTTGGGGAAACAGGAGGCGAACCTCCGGCTGCTTCCCGGCTTCGGCGAGCAATTGGCTGATTGTGCGCTGGAGTAACGGATGGACGAACAGCGGATCGAGTTCGCTCATCGGCATGAGGACGAACCGGCGACGGTGCATGCGAGGATGCGGCACCACGAGATCCGGTTCGTCGATGATCCGTTGGCCGTAGAACAAGATATCCAGATCGATGGTTCTGGGGCCTGATCGGTTTTCCTCATCCCGGCCGAGCGAGCGCTCGATCTCACGGAGTATAGCCAAGAGGCTCTTCGGCGTGACATCGGTCTCAAGCTGCACGACCCCGTTCAAGAACCAGCCATCGCCAGGTTGGGAAAAATCGTTCACCGGCTCGGTTTCATAGAGCAACGACACCCCCGAGAGTTGGGAGTGCGGCAGCAGGCTCAACAACGTCACCGCACGGTCGCAGAAATCGACTCGATCGCCGACGTTCGAACCAAACCCGATGTAAACTGTCTCGCGATGCATAGTGCTCGACAATGATGAATGTTCAATGATGAATGATAAATGTCGATGCCCAGGCTCTCTTTAATTCAACATTGAACATTACACATTTAACATTCGCGCTAAAACCCAGCGCGTTTGATCCGCTCCACCGCCTCCGCCAATCGCTCTTTCGACGTACAGACGGTCATCCTGATATATCCTTCGCCCGGTGCGCCGAAGCCGTTACCAGGGGTCGTCACGATTCCGGCTTTCTCCAGCAAGTGAGCTGTGAAGGAAGCGGAGGTGTATCCCTTCGGGACCGTGACCCAGATATAGAACGCAGCCGGAGGCGGATCGACTTCAAGACCAAGCTGTTTGAGGCCCGGGACCAGAGTGTCGCGCCGCTCCTGATAGATCTTGCGCAAGCCGTCAGTCACAGAGTCATCCAGATTGAGCGCGGTAATGCCGGCTTCCTGAATGGCCTGGAAACAGCCGGAGTCGAGGTTGCTTTTCACCTTGCCCAGCCCTGCGAGAACCTGTGCGTTTCCGACGGCGAACCCGATGCGCCAACCGGTCATGTTGTAGGTCTTCGAGAGCGAGTGGAACTCGATCCCCACGTCCTTTGCACCATCGACTTCCATGAAGCTCGCAGGGGGGTTGCCGTCGTAGAAAATCTCCGAATAGGCTGCGTCGTGGCAGACGATGATCTGGTTCTCCTGTGCAAAGTCCACTACTCGTTTAAAGTAGTCCTTGCTCATGATGACCGACGTCGGGTTATTCGGGGAATTCAGGAACATCAGCTTCGCCTTTTTCGCCACGTCTTTAGGAATGGCTTTCAAGTCCGGCAAGAAGCCATTCTGCTTCGTGAGCGGCATGAGGTGTGCGACGCCTCCGGCGAAACTGGTTCCAACAGGATAGACCGGATAGCCAGGACTCGGGACGAGCACGATATCGCCCGGATCGACGAATGCGAGTGGAATATGTCCGATGCCTTCCTTCGAGCCAATTAACGTCAGAACTTCATCTGCCGGGTCGAGTGTGACGTTGAAGCGTCGTTTGTACCAGCCGGCGACGGTTTTCCGGAACGACAGCATGCCCTCATACGAGGGATATTGATGGTGCTTGGGATCCTTGGCTGCTTTCGCCAGGCTTTCAATGATCGGTGCCGGCGTCGGCAGATCGGGGTCGCCGATGCCAAGATTGATGATGTCGACGCCCTTGGCGATCGCGGCCTGCTTCATCTTATCGATGGCGGCAAACAGATAGGGAGGCAGGGTCTTGATTCGTGTGGCAACTTCGATAGGGAAACCAGACATGTCCGATCTTCTCCTTTGTAAATCAGTCGGTCAGAAAGTCATCAAGTCTTCAAGCCAGGAAAATTGCAGCAGACCTTCGACTTGATGACTTTTGACGTTCCGACAAAGGGAGTTAAGACTACTTCAGGAGCAAGGAGGTAATCAACGCTGTGGAGAGAGCAGATGGCCGATAAGACGATCGGCGACCTGATGGAGTTGCGGGAGATGAGGGAGGGCTGTTGCTTTTACCTGTTGCGCGTCCAAGCATGCTTTCGTGAGGTCCGGCGCACATTCTCGGCACAACGATTCGATTCCGTTCTCTTCCATTTCCAAATGAAACAGCAGCCCGTAGGCGCGAGCGCCATAACGGAAGGCTTGCAGGGGGGCGATGTCGGAGCTTGCCAAGGGCACAGAGCCTTTAGGGAGGTCGAATACCTCACCGTGCCATTCGAAGACGTCGAATGACTCCGGCAGCGTGCTGAACACAGGATCCTGTTTTGCCTCAGTCGTCAGCCTGACTTGCGTCATGCCGATTTCCAACGCCTTGCCCGAACGTATGGTGGCGCCCAACGATTTTGCCATGAACTGGCTTCCCAGGCACACGCCGATCACAGGCGTGCTGGCGTGAAGCGCTGACCGGATAAACGATGTCTCCTCCGCAATCCACTGATCGGGGTCGTTCACCGACATCGGCCCACCCATCACGATCAACAGATCGCCCGCATCCTTCGGCAGCCCGTCTTGTGGGACAAGATAACGTTCCAGGCTCACGCCTCGCTCAGTCAGGGCCATCGCGAAAGCGCCAGGGCCCTCAAAGGGAACATGTTGCAGACAGACTGCGCGCATCAGAAGACCTCGTGCGAGGACAATGAACGTATACTATTCGTACCTTGGGGATTTTCTAACGGGAAACATACACGGTCGCAGTATTGACAGCAAGGACTGTCTCATAAGAAAGGGGCTAGCTGAACGATCCATTGAAAATTGGGATGGGAGCTACGTAAGCGATTGGTGTCTCGGTTTTATCGTAGTGGAGTCATCCGTCTCTCCTCTAGCTGTTCGGCTCCTGCCGCGCTACAATTCGTCACATGAAGACTCCAATCAAGAACGTGGAGGATCTCCGTTGGCTGCTGGGCCACACTGGCGGGTTTCGCGGCGGCTATGTGACGGATGTGCAGGTGTCGAAGCGACGTCTGTTGGATGAAGCGTCGGGCCGGGAGGTGGCGGCGGGAACCACGGTCACGGTCGTGATTCGCTATCGTATTCGCCAGATGGCGCGTGTCGCAAAACTCACGATGACCGGCGTGACGGATTTCTCGATGTTCGAACAGGAAGGGGCCGATTGCTCGACGCTGGGAGTGATCCAGTCGGAGTTGACCGACGGGAGACTCCGCTTCTGGTTCGATCCGCAGGGCGAACTCTATGTAGTGTGCGAGGAAGCACAGCTGGAGGAGGTGGCGGCGCCGAGCCTCGAGTCCTTGTCGCTAGAGCAGGTGGCTCAATGGACCTTTCAAAGTGAGATACCGGATTGGCCGACGGTCACCTGGCTTTTGGCGGAGCTGGATGTAGCCGGTGTGCCTTGTACCTGGCGGGCCACGACTTCATCATCCGGGCGGCATCCTGCCATTCAGTGGGAAGGGGATTTGCTTCCGGCGTCGATGCAGGGATCGAAGGGCGTTACAGGGGTTCATTGTATGTTGTATGGGCCGCTCGATGGGCCGGGGTTCGGCGTGGTGCTGCGGGTCCGTGGGGTGCAGGATCGCCGGACCGGTCAGGTGCTTTCGCTTCTGGCGGACTTGATTGCCCAACGATTCTCCGGCCAGTGCCTGGTGGGCAATACGATCATTCCCGGCGGGGAATGGCAGAATTGGAAGTCATTTGAGCAGCAGCGAGGGGCGGATAAGGCAACGGCGAGCGATATAGGCTGAAGTCGAGAAGGAAGAAGCCTGCTATTTGGTTTCTTTGGTTCGTTTTGTTTGTTTGGTTGAATCAGGCCAACACGATAAACTAAACAAACCAAATAGACCAAATAAACCAGACAGACCAGGCTAGCCCAGCGCCTGTCCACTGGCATGTTCCGGTAAACGCGCGCCGTTGATATGGGCGTAGGCCGCAACGCCATTCCCGTTTTTCGCGCCGTTGATATGGGTCTTCCCGTTTACGTTCTTCCCGTTCACACATTCCACCAAGGCCCAGAGCCGCATCGGATTCACATTCTGTTTCCGAGCGACGTGCAGCGGCGTCCCGTCGAGCACGGTCTGGAGCGCCAGGTCCGTGCGCCACCCTAAGTTCTTCGTGATGGGGGACAGCACCTTTTCGATGGCGGCGATGATTTTATTGTCGTTGGCGAAATGATTCAGCATGATGATCCGTCCGCCTGGTCGGCAGACGCGGATCATTTCGCTGACGACCTTGCGGTAGTCAGGGACGGCGGTGACGACGTAGGCCGCGACAACTGTGTCGAAACTGTCGTCTTTGAACTCCATCGCGCCGGCATCCATTCGGTGCAATTGCACGTGGTCCATCCGGTGTTCTGCCGCTCGCTGCTTCGCTTGGTCCAGCATGCCTTCTGAGAAGTCGATACCGACGATTCGGCAATGGCGGGGGTACATCGGCAGGGCCAACCCGGTTCCGACTCCCACTTCGAGAATTTCTTCGTCCGGCTGGACATCCAGGTTCCGAATCACCGACTGGCGTCCTTCGTGAAACACCTTTCCGAAAATTCGATCGTAGATCTTGGCGTATGAGGTATAGACGCGCTCGACCTTCGCTAAATCCATATCACCTCCGACTCCACATTTAAAGGCGACTTGCGCTCCTCGACCAGCGAGGGATGAGCCGACTGCCGTAGCTACTTAGGGGTAAACTCTTTGTGCGGCGGAGCACCTGAGTGGAGCGAGGGGACCCGCCTGACCAGCACCGAAGCTACAATAGCCAACTCCCTGAGACGAGTCAACAGATTATCTTAGGCCCATCCCTTGATTCATCTGCGCCCCTATGGGATAGGTACCAGCATGATTCTCGCTGGCTTTTTCGCCGGTGCCATGTGTCTCGGTCTCATACTTGGAGACTGGCTCTACTTCGTGCGCCTCACGCCGGATGCCGGTCGGTATGGATGCGGAGTGGCCCGCACGCAGGATCGATTTACTCATACCACCCTGACGCAGCTGGCCGACCGGTTCGACGCCGGCGGTATCTTGACGTTGCCGCATGGAACCGCCCGGTTGTACCGGGATGTGAACCAGATTGTGATTCGCCAGAAATACCGGCTGTTCGCTATGGGCTTTCGAACATTGTGGCCGCTGAAAGGGTTGATCTCTCTGTCTCCGGAAGGCGACGCGCTTGCGGTGCTCTGCAGAAAACTCACTCCCTGGTCCTCGGCGCTTCTCACCGGTCTCTGGTTTGCCGTGGTGGCTGTCGGGACGGTGGGGGCAGTGATCTCCTTGTTCATTGAGGGGGAAATGACGGCGCCCGGTGGAGCGGTGTTGGCGTTCGGGATTATAGGGTTGGGAGCTGTTTTTTTACTCTCAGGCGCCATCACGGTCGTATTTGCATATCGGCTGGAGAATGCCCGACTCATGGTGGTGTATCAAGAACTGCGGGAGGTGATCGAAGGGGTCAGGCTGCAGGTTTGAGGCAAACCCGGTCTGTCTGGTCCATCTGGTTAGTCTCATGCAACCAAACAAACCAGACAGACCGAACAGACCAGATAGACCGGATTAGGAGAGATACAGACTCAGGAACAGATCGTATTCGGCGGGGAGATTCAGGCTGGATCGGTTGCGGGCGAGACCAGCTATGATGCCGCGATGTTTCTTGCTGAGCCCGGACGATTCAAAGGCCTGGCGAAAGTGCTGCCATC
>ERZ1292630.2498-Hain-H41-02um-R3-2498-length-16973-cov-7_pt1 | contig 16973 bp, 13 predicted proteins | sample MGYA00564408_ERZ1292630 | MGnify/ENA primary metagenome ERZ1292630 (study PRJEB36523, sample SAMEA6512641) | groundwater metagenome | collected 2019-01-08 | study: AquaDiva: Metagenomics assemblies of 32 groundwater samples | reverse complement strand
TGCGTGCGCGGATACGACGCGCCGTACACCAGCTGGTCGCCGATGCGCAGCACGTTGGCCGCCATCGGCTCCGACAGATCGACCTCGACCACGCGAAAGCGAGCGAACACCTCCCGGTTCACCCATTCAGGATTCAGCAGCACCGTCGTGTCATCCACGACGGTGACCGCCGTCTTGAGGTGCAGGCAGCCGGCGACGCTGACACCGTGCACTTCGTAACCGTGCGGCGCCAGTACGGCGCGCAGCTGCGCGATTCCCTCAGCATTGGTGCGTTCGGTGCGCCCGACGTACACGCGGTGTCCGACGGTCAGCACGTCGCCGCCGTCGAGCGTTCCCGGCGCCACAATCCGCGCGATGGGGCGAAGCGCGGCAAGCGCCGCTTCCACCACTGTCGTCTCGTCGCGGCGTGACTCGGCGCCGGGACGCGCGATCACCGCGACCTCGTCGAACACCACTGCCGTGTCCTCAATGAACACCGCATCGGGATGCGCGGGTGCTGGCGCCACCCGGCGCACGTCGCAACCCAGCGATGCCAGCAACCGCTCGTACGCGTGATGCTGCGCGCGAGCGACCTCGACGCTGAGCGGAGTGCGGGCAAGGTGCGTGAGCTCGCATTCGACGATGGTCGGCGAGACCTCGCGCGTGAGTGCGATCCAGGGAGTTCTTGAAGACGGCATTGTCGAAGCGGCTGGTGTCATGGCGACGGATACCCGGACGTTACGCCAACGCCACGGCATTGGCAAAGGAGGCGCTCGTTCGCAAAGGGACCGACCTTTCGTATATTCTCGCCATGGCTACCTCCCGACCTGAACGAGAGACGGTGCTCCACAGCTGGACCGTGCAGGCGGACTGGGATGCCCCGACGGTCGTCGGCGGTGCGGGCGCGCGGTTCTTCACGGCCGACGGGCGGTCGATCCTCGACTTCAGCAGCCAGTCGGAGTGCTGCAACCTGGGGCACCAGCACCCGGCGGTCGTGCGCGCCATTCGCGACCAGGCGGAGCGTCTGTGCTACATCGCCAACGCGTGGGGGGCCGAGCCGCGGGCGCGACTGGCCGAGCTGCTGCTGGAGAAGAGCGGTTTCGAAGGCGGGAGGGTGTTTCTTACGCTTGGCGGCGCCGACGCCAACGAGCACGCCGTCAGGTTCGCACGGCAGGCGATCGGCCGACCGCGCGGCATCGTGGTCGCGCGCGACCGCTCGTATCACGGCGCCAGCTACGCCACGATGGCGCTTTCCGGCGACGCGCGCACGCGGGATCAGGTGGATCCGGCGCATTTCGCGGTGGTGCACGCGCTCCCGCCCTATGCGTACCGATGCCCGTTCGGGTCGTCATCCGACGACGAGTGCGGCCGGCGAGCGGCGGCGAACGTGGAAGATCTCATTGCGCAGATCGGCCGCGATGAATGCGCGGCCATCCTGATGGAACCGAACTCCGGCACCAACGGAATCGTTGCCCCCGACACCTACTGGCCGGCGCTGCGCGCGGCGGCCACGCAAGCCGGTGTGTACCTGATTGCCGACGAGGTCATGAGCGGCTTCGGGCGATGCGGGGAGTGGTTCGCCTGGCAGCGCTATGGCGAGGCGGGACGACCCGACCTCATGACGCTGGCCAAGGGGCTCACCGGCGCACACATACCGCTTGGCGCGGTGGTGATGTCCGCCGAGGTGGCGGCGAAACTGGAGCACGAAATGCTGTATACCGGTCTCACCTACTGCGGGCATCCGCTGTCGTGCGCGGCGGGAGTGGCTGCGGTGGAGGCGTACGAGGCGGAAGGCCTGATCGAGCGATCGCGCCGGCTGGGCGGCGATATGTTCAGCGCGTTGCGCTCCATGCAGCAGCGGCACGCGGTGATGGGCGACGTGCGCGGGGGACACGGGCTGTTTGCGGTGGTGGAGTTCGTGGAAGACCGGGCGACACGCGCGCCGCTGGCCCCGTGGCCACAAGTGCCGGCGCTGCTCAGGAGCGTCGTGCGCGACGGGCTCGTGGAAGGGGTGTCGTTCGCCGTGCGTGGCAACTTGCTGCTCATCGCGCCTCCGCTGGTGATCGACGAGCGCGATTTGGCCGACGCGCTGGCGCTGCTTGACCGCCTGATCGCCAGGCACACGCCGCCGGTGCCGTGACGGGCCCCGCGTTCGTCTCGCTGCACGATGCGATGGAGCGCCACGTGCGCGACGGAATGACCGTCGCACTCGAGGGATTCACGCACCTCATTCCGTTCGCGGCCGGGCACGAGATCATCCGCCAGAAGCGGCGCGACCTGACGCTGGTGCGCATGACCCCCGACCTCATCTACGACCAGATGATCGGCATGGGGTGCGCCACACGACTCGTCTTTTCGTGGGGCGGCAACCCGGGCGTGGGCTCGCTGCACCGTTTGCGCGACGCCGTGGAGCACCAGTGGCCGCGCCCGATCACCCTCGACGAGCACAGCCACGCCGGCATGGCGGCACGCTACACGGCCGGGGCAAGCGGCCTGCCATTCGGCATGCTCAAGGGTTACACCGGCACCGACCTGGTGACGGTCAATAAGTCGCATATTGCTACTATTGTGTGCCCCTTCAGCGGCGAAGCGCTCACCGCGCTGCCGGCGCTCGCGCCCGACGTCACCGTGCTGCACGCGCAACAGGCCGACCGCGAGGGAAACGTGCTGCTGCGCGGCATCGTCGGGGCGTGCCGCGAGGCGGCACAGGCGGCACGCACGCTCGTCGTCACGGTGGAGGAGGCCGTCGACCAGCTGGACGCGCCCATGAACGCGTTCGTCATTCCATCATGGCAGGTGGCCGCCATCGCAGTCGTCCCCGGAGGCGCGTATCCGTCATACGCACTCGGCTACTACGCACGCGACAACGCGTTCTACCTGGCCTGGGACGGCATTGCGCGCGACCGCGCGCGGTTCACGGAATGGATGACGACGCACGTCCTGGAGACGTCGACGCACGCGGAGTTCCTGCGCCTGGTGGGGGCGGTGGCGTGACGGCGTACACGAGCGACGAGATGATGACCGTCGCCGCCGCGCGGCGGCTTTCCAACGGCGCGGTGTGCTTCGTGGGCATCGGCCTGCCCAGCGCGGCGTGCAACCTCGCGCGCCTGACGCACGCCCCGGACCTGGTGCTCATCTACGAGTCGGGTACCGTAGGCACGCGTCCCAACGTGTTGCCGTTGAGCATCGGCGACGGCGAGCTGGCCGAGACGGCCCGTTCGGTGATTCCATTGCCGGAGATCTTCACGCACTATCTGCAGCGCGGCCGCGTGGACGTCGGATTTCTCGGCGGTGCGCAGATCGACCGCTTCGGCAACCTCAACAGCACGGTGATCGGCCCATACGATGCGCCGTCGGTGCGGTTGCCGGGCGCCGGTGGCGCGCCGGAGATTGCCATGCATGTGAAGGAACTGCTGATCGTCATGAAGCAGTCGGCGCGCACGTTCGTTGATCGGCTGGACTTCCGCACGACAGTCGGGTTTCTCGACGGTGGCGGCGCGCGCGCGCGTGACGGATTCCCCGGCGGCGGGCCGCGTGCCGTCATCACCGACTTCGGGGAGCTGACGCCGGACCCCGAAACGCACGAACTCGTGCTGAGTGCCATCTTTGACGGCGTCACGGTGGACAGCGTGCGTGCAGCCTGTGGATGGCCATTGCGCGTGGCCGGCACGGTGACGCGCGTTGCCGCTCCGACTGCCGCAGAACTGCAGGCCCTGCGTGACCTGCAGGAGCGCACGCGAGCGGCGCACGCCCAGCACGTACGCATCACGCTGCCGACCTGACGCACCGATCATCCCCTGGCCCCCGCTGCAATGAAAACGCCCCGCATCCAGACCGAACTCCCCGGCCCGAAGGCCCGCGCACTGATTGCCCGCGACGCCGAGGTGGTGTCGCCATCGTATCCGCGCGACTACCCGTTTGCGATGTCGCACGGGCGCGGCGCCGAGGCATGGGATGTGGACGGCAACCGGTTCCTGGACTTCGCCGCCGGCATCGCCGTCTGTTCGACGGGGCATTCGCACCCCGACGTCGTGCAGGCCATCAAGGACGCGGCCGACAGCTTCCTGCACATCTCGAGCGACTACTGGCACGAGCGGCAGGTGCGGCTGGGCGAGCGCATCCGTGACCTCAAGCCGATGGGTGACGAGCCGGTAATGAGCTTCATGTGCCAGAGCGGCACCGAAGCCGTGGAGGGGGCGCTGAAGCTTGCGCGCTACGTGACGGGTCGCGGACGCTTCATCGGCTTCCTCGGCGGCTTTCACGGCCGCACCATGGGTTCGCTGGCCTTTACGTCGAGCAAGTACACCCAACAATCGGGGTTCTTTCCGACGATGCCCGGCGTGACGCACGTGCCGTATCCCAACAACTTCCGCCCGCTCCTTGCCGGCGATGACCAGGGGAAGGCCGTGCTCGATTACATCGAGAACGTGCTGTTCCAGCACAATGTGCCGGCCAGGGAAGTCGCCGGAATCCTCGTCGAGCCCATCCAGGGAGAAGGCGGCTACCTCGTGCCGCCCGACGGGTTCCTGCAGGGACTGCGCGAGTTGTGCGACCGCCACGGCATCATGCTGATCTTCGACGAAGTGCAGTCGGGGATCGGGCGCACGGGGAAGATGTTTGCTGCGCATCACGTAGGCGTCGCGCCCGACATCATGACGCTGGCCAAGGGACTCGGCAGTGGCATGCCCATCGGCCTGGTAGTCGCCAGGAAGAAGTGGATGGAGCAGTGGAAGCGCGGTGCGCACGGCAACACCTACGGCGGCAACCCGGTGTGCTGCGCCGCCGCGCTGGCGACCATCGACCTGGTGGAACGCGAGTACATGGCCAACGCCGCCACGGTCGGCGCCTACTTCATGACCAAGCTGCGCGAGTTGCAGGGTGGGTACGCGTGCATCGGCGAAGTGCGCGGCCGCGGCCTGATGATCGGAATGGAGCTGGTGCTGCCCGACGGCGCACCGGCAAGGAAGCTCTGCGACGACCTGGTCACGAGAGCCTATCACAACGGGCTGCTGCTCCTGTCGTGCGGACAGAGCACGGTGCGCTTCATGCCGCCGCTGCTCATCACCACCGAGGATGTGGACGACGCCATGACGATGCTCGAGAAGAGCCTCGTCGAGGCGCTCGGATGAGTCACGACGCGAGGGGGGAGCGCAAGTTCGGCTTCTGGATGGCTTCGGCGCTCGTGGTCGGGAACGTCATCGGCGCCGGCATCTTTCTGCTGCCGGCAACACTCGCCCCGTACGGCTGGAACAGCGTGCTGGGGTGGTGCATCACGCTGGCCGGCGCGCTCTGCCTCGCCTGGGTCTTTGCACAGCTGAGCCGGTACCTGCCGGATGCCGGCGGCGCCTTCGGCTTCATGCAGCTCTCCCTTGGCGACGGGCCCGCCTTCATTGGCGCCTGGGGCTACTGGGTCTCGGTGTGGGTGGCGAACGCGGCCATCGCCACCGGTGCGATCAGCTACCTGAGTCGTCTCGTGCCGAGCGTGGAGACCACCGCCGGTGTTGCGCCAATCCTGACGTGTGGCGTGGTCTGGCTTCTCACGTGGGTGAACCTGCGCGGCGTGCGCACCGTGGGCTGGGTGCAGATGGGAACGACGATCGTGAAGCTCCTCCCCTTCGTCGCGGTGCTGGCGCTGGTTGTCGTTCGGCTCGGCGCCGAGGGCACGGGCGCACTGGCGCCGCTCGATCCAGCGACCCTCTCGCTTGGCGGCGCCACCGCGGCCGCTACGCTCACGCTGTACTCCATGCTGGGCATCGAGTCGGCGGCGATTCCCGCCGACCGGGTGGAGAATCCTGCGCGCACGGTGCCGGCGGCGACGATGTTCGGCACCTGGCTCACCGGCATACTCTCGGTGGTCTGCTGTTCGGCGGTCGTGCTGATGCTCCCCGCCGGCGACGTCGCAGGTTCAACGGCACCGTTCGCGCTCTTCATCGCGCGGTCGTGGGGTGACTGGGCGGCGGCGTTCGTGGCGATATGCGCCGTGGTCAGTTGCTACGGGGCGCTCAACGGCTGGGTGCTGCTCTCGGGTGAACTGCCGGCAGCGATGGCCGACCACGGGCGCTTGCCGGCATGGTTCGGCGTCCGCAACGCGCGGGGCGCGCCGGTGCGCGCCGTCTTGCTGAGCAGCGTGCTGACGTCGGCGCTCGTCCTGCTCAACTTCTCGCAGTCCATGGCATCGGTCTTCACTTTCGCCATCCTGCTGGCGACGGCGACGAACCTCGTGCTCTACCTGTTCTGCGCGCTCGGTGCGCTCCGGCTGATGCGGCGCGGCGCGGTGCCGGCTTCCCGCCTGCTGGTGTTGGCGTCCGGTGGCGCAGCCGTGTTCTCGGTGTGGGCGCTCTACGGCGCCGGCTGGTCGGCACTCGGGTGGGGCGCGGTGCTGCTGTTGTGCGGCTATCCGGTGTTCCGTCTCGCGAGGAAAGCCACCATCACGGTGTGAGGGTGATCGTCGGGCGATTTTGCCCGCACGATTTGCCCCGGCGCGCGCCGGGCGGCAGTTTTCGGCCAGGAGCCCCCCACCGACCGCTTCTCCCGACCCGCCATGTCCCACCCAGCACTCCCCGCCCGCGCGCGCGTCGTCGTCATCGGTGGCGGCGTCATTGGCTGCTCCGTTGCCTATCACCTTGCGCAGATGGGGTGCAAGGACGTGGTCCTGCTCGAACGGCACCAACTGACGGCGGGCACCACCTGGCATTCGGCCGGATTGATGGTGACGTTCGGTTCGACCAGCGAAACGTCGACCGAGTTCCGCAAGTACACGCGCGACCTGTTTGCGCGCCTCGAAGCCGAAACAGGGCAGGCGACCGGGTTCAAGCCCATCGGCTTCATCGAGGTGGCCTGCGATGCCGACCGGCTCGAGGAGTATCGCCGCGTCTCCGCGTTCAACCGGCATTGCGGGGTGGACGTGCACGAGATCTCGGCGCGCGAGGTGGGAGAGCTCTTCCCGCTCGCCCGCACCGACGACATCCTCGCCGGCTTCTACGTGAAGGAAGATGGCCGGGTCGATCCCGTGGACGTCACGATGGCGCTGGCCAAAGGGGCCAGGCTGCGCGGTGCCACGATCTTCGAGAAGGTCCCCGTCACCGGGATCACGCAGCATCGCGGCGCGGTGACCGGCGTGGTGACTCCGTACGGCAACATCGAAGCCGAGTTCGTGGTGAACTGCACCGGGGCGTGGGGGCGGGAGGTGGGAGCACTGGCGGGTGTGACGGTGCCATTGCAGGCGGCGGAGCATTACTACCTGCTCACCGACGAGATCGCCGGCGTCAGCAAGCAGTGGCCGGTGCTCGAAGACCCGGGTTCCTACGGCTACTTTCGCGAGGAAGGCGGCGGCTTGATGATCGGCCTCTTCGAGCCGGTGTGCGCACCGTGGATGGTGGACGGGATGCCCCAGGACTTTGCCTTCGGAGAAATCCCACCGGACTGGGACCGCATGGCCCCGTACATCGAGAAGGCGATGAAGCGAGTGCCCATCACGCTGAACACGGGAGTGAAGAAGCTCTTCTGCGGTCCCGAATCGTTCACGCCCGACCTTCGTCCCTGCCTCGGCGAGGCCCCGGAACTGAAGAACTTCTTCGTGGCCGCCGGCCTCAATTCCATCGGCATCCTCACCGGTGGAGGCGTGGGCCGGGCGATGGCCCACTGGATCCTCAACGGGCGCGCCGACGTGGACGTGACCGGTTTCCATATCGACCGGTTGCAACCGTACCAAGCGACGCCGAAGTACCGGCGCACCCGCACGGTGGAGTCGTTGGGCATGGTATACCAGTGCCACTACCCCAATCGCTCGATGACGACGGCGCGCGGCGCCAAGCTGTCTCCGCTGCATGCACGATTAGTAGCAAAGGGCGCCTATTTCCGCGACGTCAGCGGCTGGGAGGGTGCGGACTGGTACACACCGGACGGTTCACCGCCGGTTGTAGGTCCGCTGTCGTGGGGAAGGGAAAGCTGGTTTCCGTACTGGCAAGCCGAACACGAGGCGACGCGAAACGGCGTCATCCTGATGGACATGTCGTTCATGTCCAAGTTCCTCGTTCAGGGTCGCGATGCCGGGCAGGTATTGAACCAGGTGTCGGCGAACGACGTGGATGGCGTGGCGGACCGAGTGACGTACACGCAGTGGCTCAACGAGGGCGGGACGCTCGAAGCCGACCTGACGGTGAGCAAGCTGAGCGATACACGCTACTTCGTTGTCGCATCGGACACCGCGCATCGCCATGTGGCCACCTGGCTGAAGCGCCACACACCCGACGATGCGCACTGCACTGTTGCCGACGTCACGTCCGCGTATGCGCAGGTCAACATTCAGGGGCCGCGTTCGCGCGAACTCCTGCAGGCGGTCACGACGCACGACCTCTCCAACGCCGCGTTTCCGTTCCGCACTGCCCGCGAGATCGATATCGGTTTAGCGAGGGTGCTTTGCCTTCGTATCACGTACCTCGGCGAGTTGGGGTACGAGCTGTACGTGAGCGCCGAGCAGGCGCTCCCCGTGTACGACCGCCTGGTGGAGGCCGGCGCCGCGTTCGGGTTGCGGCACGCCGGCCTCAAGGCGCTGGCGTCGCTGCGCATGGAAAAGGGATACCGTGACTACGGGCACGACATCGACAACACCGATTCGGTGCTCGAGGCCGGTCTTGGTTTTGCGGTGGACCTCAAGAAGCCCGGTGGATTCATCGGGCGCGACGCGGTGCTGGCCAGGAAGAGCGCGGGGGCGCTGACCAGGCGCCTGGTGCAGGTGCAACTGAAAAACCCGGCGCCGTTGATGTTTCACGCCGAGGTGGTGTGGCGCGACGGCGTGGCGGTGGGTTACGTGAGGGCGGCGTCGTACGGTTTCACGCTTGGCGGAGCCGTGGGCCTGGCGATGATCGAGGCCGGGGTGCCGCTGGATCAGCAGTGGATCGACGCAGGAACGTGGGAGGTGGAGGTCGCCGCCACGCGGTATCCGGCGCTCGTGTCGATTGCGCCGCTGTATGATCCCCGAAATGTGCGGATCAAGGGGTGATGCGCTTCAGGCTCCGATGCGCAGGTTCTCGGTGGAGATGGCGCGAACCCTGGGCCCGAAGCTGGTGATGTTCGTGAGCGTGTCATTGTGGTGCTGGATGACCTGCGCCGGCGACAGGTGTGCGTTGCCTTCTGTCGTGTGCGCGTCCGCCACCAGGACGACCGGGTAGCCGAGCGCCAACGCCCAGCGGGTGGTCGTGTCGACGCAGAACTCGGTGTGCATGCCGCAGATCACGAGATCGGCCACGGCATGCCGCTTGAGGACTTCCTCCAGGTCCGTGCGATGGAAGGAGTCGGGAGTCGTCTTTCGGATTCGCACATCAATCGGCGCCACGTGAAGGCCATGCGCGAGTTGCCATTCACGCGATCCATGTGTCAGGTACCCCGACGTCGACTCGTGTTGTATGAAGATCACCAGCGCACCGGCGGCGCGCGCCTTTTCGGCGACCGTGTTGATGCGGGCGATGACCGTTGCTGACTCCCAGGCGTCGTGTTCGCCTTCGCAGAGACCCTGCTGGACGTCGATGACGAGCAAGGCGGTGTTCATCGGCACGGGACCAGGCGATGGTGGATATCGGTGTCCGTCAGGTTCTCCACTTCTTGTCCTCCTCGATGTCACTTCGTCCAGATCACGATCGCGCCACATCCGCTCATGGCCAGCTGGAACTGCAGAGGCGTCGTGACCTCGTCGTAGATCTCGATCGCCCTCACATTCTTCGGCTTCGCCATGTTGTCGAGTTCGCCGGCCGTGAGACTGAACATGGGGAGGCCATTGAAGTAGAACGCCGGCGAGCAGTGGTCGCCGAACGCGCTGCGCACGGTGATGCGAAGCGCGCCCGTTTCATCGTATTCCGTGCGAACGCCCGGCAGGTTCCTGAAGACATCCGACACCTCGATGACGCCTCGCCGCACGAGGTCCCGGGCCGTGAGGTAACGCCCGGTCCCTGTTCGGCGGCGTTCCTCGAAGCCGCTGTTGCGACTATCAGCCATGCGTTCGGCGAGAATCCTCACGGTATCCAGCATTGCCGTGAACGTGGAGAGCGCCACCCGGACGGGTGCCGCGTCCGGGACGACGTCCACGGCGCGGCGCGAAGGGTAGTAGCCGACGGCCCGCGCTTCGAGCACGCGCGTCCCGGTGGGCGTGTCCACGAGCATCCATTCGCCGCGATCATCCGTGCGGGTCATCGGGCCGTCGGCGATGCGTACCACGGCGCCGGCCAGCGGCCGGCTCCCTTCGGACGTGACCACGGTACCTCGCAGGCGCCCGTCACCCACCAGCAGGTGGCGGGTCGGAAGCGCAAGCGTGTCGGTGCGCAACGTGGTGTCGACGGCGACCACGCTCCGCGCGAAGCCGAGGTACAGCTCGCGCCGCACGAAGCCCTCCTTCGGAACCTGCACTTCGATGAGGTCCGTGCTGTCCGCGCCCCGGCCCGCGCTCAGGAACATCGTACCGCCGCTCGGGACGTTGCACAGGAAGAACCAGCCATTCTCGCTCGTGGTGACGACGAGGCGCGGGCGACGACGGTCGATGCCGCCGCGCCGGAAAGTGATCTCGAACCACTCGCCAATCACAGTGACGCCGGCGGCCGCTTTGCCAGTCCGCGCCTCGCGGGCCACGCCGCCAACCACGCCGCCTGCACTGGCCGCCGTCCCGGCGGGCGAACCGCAGATGGCGGCGCGAAGTCGAGCCGGCGAGGGCGTGGCGAGATCGGCGCGCACCGGCCGGCGGCGTGAGACGACCACTTCGCGGGGCGGCAGTACCACGCCGAGCGAGTCGAGCATCGGGTGGTAGAAGCCCAGGGCGTAGCGTCCGTCCGGCACGTCGCCAATTGTGAACCGGCCCAGCGAGTCCGAGGTCACCGTGCGGGCGAAGCGCGTCAGGCTGTCGGTGGTCACGAGTTGCACCCAGGCGCCGGCGAGCGGCGTGCGGGCGATGCTGTCACGGACCACTCCGCTGACGGTGGCGCCGGGTGCGCGCGCAGTCGTGTCTGGTACCTGCGCGACGGCAGAAGGCGCGGTCAGCGCGAGCAGCGCGACGAGGGTGAATGACCGGAGCCGCATGCGATGGTCGTTCAGCGGGTGGAATACGCAGGAACGTACGATGAACATCCGACGCCGGCGAGCAACGCCCGGTTCGGCAACGCCCGGTTCGGTGCAGCCCAACGCGACCGGGAGATCAGGGATTCCGCAGCCGGGCGACCGAACCGTCCACTCCGTTGGGCAACTGCACGTCGGCAAGCTGGTCGTCGTCCCTCATTTCCCGCTTCAGCCTCGCCAGCTCCGACTTGAGGCTCGCGGTCAGCGCATTCTGTCCCGGCTCGCCGTACAGGTTGTGGAGCTCGAACGGGTCGTTCACGAGGTCGAAGAGTTCCCACTGATCCTTCTTCCAGAAGTAGATCAGCTTGTGCGTGCTCGTGCGAACGCCGTAGTGCGCCCTGGTATTGTGGTCGCCCGGGTCGTGGTAGTAGCGGTAGTACATCGACGTGCGCCAGTCGGCCGGTGCGCGCCTGCTCAACAGGGGCAACAGGCTGCGTCCCTGCATCTCGGCGCTCACCGGCAGGCCGGCAGCTTCGAGGAAGGTCGGCGCGAAGTCGATGTTCAGCGCCATGGCATCGCTCTTCGTGCCGGCCCTGATGCCTGCAGGCCAGCGCACCAGGAACGGCATCCGGATCGACTCTTCGTACATGAAGCGCTTGTCGAACAGGCCGTGGTCGCCAAGGAAGAATCCCTGGTCGCTGGTGTACACGACGATGGTGTTCCGGGCGAGGCCCGCCTTGTCCAGGTACGCCAGCACGCGACCGACGCTCTCGTCCACCGACTGCACCGTGGCCAGGTAATCCTGCATGTATCGCTGGTACTTCCAACGGACGAGCGCTTCGCCCGTCAGGGTCACCGTGTTGCCGTCGTTGACGGTGGTCACGGTGTCGGGCTTGATCAGGAACCAGCGGGCGAGTGCCTGCCCCTGCAGCCCGGCCGGCGGTGTCAGCTTCAGGTCGCGATTGTTCAGGTCGGTCGCCACACGCTGCCGGTTCTCGCGCAGCGCGTCGGTGCGCGTCTCGTAGGCATCCCAGAACGTGACCGGTTCGGGAATCCGCGGGGCCGCCGAATGGTCGGCGTGCGCGTCGTCCGGATCCCAGGGCCGGTGCGGGGCCTTGTGGTGCATCATCAGGAAGAACGGCTTGTTGCGCGGTCGATTCGCCAGGAAATCGACAGCGAGGTCGGTAATGACGTCGGTGACGTACCGGCCGGTGTATGTCGTCTCGCTGGCGGCGGTGTAGAACACCGGGTTGCGATATACGCCCTGTCCGGGAAGGATATTCCATCGGTCGAAGCCGATGGGATCGCTTCCCAGGTGCCACTTGCCGATCATCCCCGTGTGGTAGCCCCCCTGCTGCAGCAGTCGCGCGACGGTCATGCGCGACCCGTCGAAGCGGTTGAACATCGTCACGCCATTGATGTGCGCGTACTGGCCGGTCAGGATCGCGGCCCGGCTCGGCGTGCAGATGGAGTTGGTCGCGAAGACGCTGTTCAGCAGCGCTCCCTCGCGTGCCAGCCGGTCCATGTTCGGCGTCTTGTTCACGCGCGATCCATAGGCGCCGATCGCGTGCGCCGCGTGATCGTCCGTCATGATGTAGACGATATTGGGACGATTGGCGCGCGAGCCCTGCGCCAGCGCGCTCGCGCCGGGGACGGCGGCGGCAATGAACAACCCGGCGGTCAGCAATCGCATCGCATCTCCATGATCGGTTTCCTGTCAGGCGTCCGTCGACTGCCGCTCGCCCGTGGTGACGAAACCGGCGATTCGTTTGGCTCGGCTGGACACGTGCTCACCTCCGTTTCGGCGACTTTCTGGCGGCCGCCGGCTTCTTCGGCGCCGCTGTCTTCTTGGCCGCCACCTTCTTCCCGGGCGAGCGCTTCTTCTTCGCCGCCGGGAGCGCGGCGTCCGTGGCCACGATCAACCTGACCAGCGTCGCGGCGTCATCCAGAAGGTCGGAGACGTTGAGATACGGCTTGGCTCCAGGATACGGCGGGCCGTACGTCGGCGTGCCCAGGACCGCCTCACCCGCCGGTGTTGGCTTCACGAAGAGTTGATTGTCGCACGCCAGCGCCACGATCTTCCCGTGGCGGTACACTCCGTACTCGCCGAACATCTTCTTGACGGTAATCCCGCCCGCGTCGCGCAGCTGGTCGCAGACGTACTCGATGAAGCCGGCATCGGTGGCCATGGGGAACCTCGTTGCTGGACGAACCAGTCCGCCGTGGGTCAGCGACACCAGCACGGCAACCTCCTGACGAAGGGCGCGCTTGGTGGGCCGCGTGCGTACCTGCGAATCTCCCCCGTCCAGGGCCTCCGGTCAAGCGATGCGGTGTGCGCGGCGCGCGTGCTCCTCACGTGCGCGGCCCGTCACCGGCCACGCGATGTCAGGCGGCACCTCGGGAACTTCCTCAGAGTTTCTGCGCACGAACGTTGAGGTTGCCCGAGTAGTTCGTGAGCGTCAGCTGAATCGACCAGTTGCCTGGCTGCCCGGCCGTGGTCGGCTCGTTCAGGCTGGGGCTGAGGGCCCTGCTGTAGACCGTGGCGCCAGCAGCGTCCTTGATGACCAGAAACGTCGAGCCGGTCGTCGTGGTCGTCGAGTGATTGATCGTTGCCCGAGTCCCCGAGTTGGCCCAGCGATACGTCTTCGTCGTGGTCACGTTGGTGACGTTCGTGGCCTGAAGTTGGAAGTTGTCCGCCGGGTTGCTGATCTCCGGCTGGAACGGATTGAGCGAGTCACTGCCGCAAGCGGCGAGCACGCCGCAAGCGAGGAGAGCCAGCAGCAGCCGGCCCCGAGGCGGAGTGCGGGAGACGAGGGACATGGAAACCTCCAGAACGTCACAGGGTGGGCAAAAGAACAACCGCGATGCAGCGCCGACGCCTGACTGCGGTGCACAGACCGTCGTGGCACGCGCCTGCCGAGCATGGCTTCGAATCGCGCACGAATCGCGCACTGTTGCAGGGTACGCCGGTTCGTTCGCGGCGGGTATCAGCCGAAGGAGTGAGATCGGACGTACTTCCGGCGAGGCACAGCGTCGGTGCGACGCCGAAACCGTCGTCGCTGCCTCCTGGTTCGCACCGTCCTTCAATGGTGCGCCCGCCACCGCTCACGCAGCGAGGCTTCGCGTTTTCATATGGTCGGGTCAGGGCGCTCAGGAGTAGCATGCTCGGCGATCACCGGGCGGGGGTGGCCAAGGTGACGACGTCACCTCGACCGACCGTCTGCGTCAGATACCCGATCAGCCCTGTGATCACCGCCGTGACCGTCGAGCCGACCGATACCCCAACGAACACCGCCTGATGCGTCCGACCTCGACCGTCGGTTGCGACCATGGCACGACCGGTCGCCGCAACCAGGTCCCCGAGTCCGAGCCGCACGTCGGCCATCAGGGCTGAGCGTGGAACCGATCGCCGCACCGGTCCGAATGGCCCTACAACGGATACACCGACGGGCATGCGCAGCACGCCCGCCGCGACGTCGGCGCTTACCACCGACGTGAGCCACCGGCGGTAGCGCAGCGTCGCGCCGAAGACAGACAGCCGCTCCGGGTAATCGATGATGACGCCAGCCGTCAGCGTCCCTCCGATCGCCTCACGTGCGCGCACGTTCACCATGGCGCCGAGGTCGTAGACGAGATGGCTCACGAGCCCCTGATCCCATCGGCGATCTCCGCTCCCCTGCTGGGTCACCGCCGGGTCCAGCGTACTGCCGGTCAGATGGCGCAGAGCACTCAGCTCGAAGAGGACGAACGCGCGGCAGCGGGCCAGCGGCCGCCCCCGCCAGCAAATGGGGTGCGAGCGCTGGCTCGACGATGTGGCCTGCGTGCTATCGGGTGACGACTGCGCCCCGAGGGCACCGACGCTCATGACAAAAGCGGCGCCGGCAACCCAGGCGCTGGAGGGGATGGCATTCCGAAAGTGGTGCAGCACGGGCCGGTGACAATGAGTGAGACGAATTAAGCGCGCCGCGGCACAGATTCCACGTCGCGGGGAAAGTATACACTGCCCGTGTCGCCCTGGTGTCCCGCCTGCGAAATTCGCTGCATCGAGTCATCCGCCGAGTTGTTGCGCCACAATTCGTTCGGGCACGGGTGATGTAAACGAACTTGGATGCCTATCTGCTCAGCGAGCCAATCCAGTCTCGCCAGACGTCCACGCCGGTCCCAAGATCCGACCCGTGCAAAGCCACCAGCAGGTCGTGTGCGCCCGTGCGAGGCGCCGGATGCTCCGCGGCGAGGAACGCTAGCACCATCTCGCCGCCGCCGCGGAGGAGAGGTGTCGCGAGGGTCGGCCCGCTTCCCGTGACCACGAGAAGCCGCATCACAGAACTGAGCTGAAATGCGCCCGTCCCGTTGAGCATTGCGTGCAACTCCGGGACAACCGGTCGCCAATCGACGAGCCGCGGGCTCACTCGTCCGAAGCTGGTCAGCACGATGTCCGCGGCGGATTTCACGGGACCGTCCGACTCCAGCAACGCCCGCACGAGCGCATACAATACCTCGTCCTGCTGCGTGAAGTTCGCCAGAATCGCTGCCGCGACCATGCGATTCTGATAGTTCGGGTCGCTCCGCAGCACCTGGAGCGCGGCCGCGCGTTCACTCTTGCCGCGCTGCCTCGAGAGGAATCGCCACAGATCCCGAATCTGGATGGAATCAGCGGTCGCGTACGCTGGGATCGCGGAGATCGAGTCGCGCAGCCACGCGGTGTAGCGCCAGAGGGCCGTCTGAAAGACATCGGGTCTCTCCGCCACGCTGCGGACCGTCGCTCTCCAGGCCCTTCGCGGTCGGGTCGTGTCCATCGGGACGGTGCGATAGCGCACGCGACTCGAGTCCTGTGGCTCGACGACGATCACAAGGACGCGCTCCGCCGTGTCACCGGGCATCTGGTATCCGATCGCGGCTGCGTCGGCGAAGCCCAGATCGTACCGCAACACCGCCGCGCAAGCGTGTGAGTCGAGCGACGTCCCGGGTGCGTACCTCGCCAGCGAGTCTTGGATCATGGGGATGGTCCACGCACGAAGGCCGATGACCTCCACGGTCTTGCCTGGCAAGCGGAGGACGGCCTGCGCGTGAATCGGCGCCGCGGCGAATCCGAAGGCGAGGAGCACGCGAATGACAGCTTTCATGGAGCCCTCGATCCGTGAGAGGACAGACGGTGATGGTGTCAACGACTGGCGTTGCGCTGCGGCGCTTCCCTATATGCGCCGGCTGCACCAACGCGGTTCAGCATGCGGCGAGATATGAGACACGCATCTTTCGGGCACGATCACGGTCAACTCGGCCTTCGAGATTCCAATCCGCGCAAGCATAGACACGAAACTTCTGAGCGCGCGGCGCCTTGACCTCGGCCTGTTGGCCTTCCGTGCGAGCAACCTGCGGAACGGCAATCCCCGTAATACGAAATGCCAACCACGTCTTGCCCGGATCGAAGTTGGCGGGACGGAGGATTCGGAACTGCATCTTGCCAAGTGCGCGGCGCTCTCCCCGCCGAAGCCCATCCAAGACCGATAGCGAGTCACTCTGAGCTTCCGCGTGCCACGGATTGGGCATCGCGGCTTCCTCGTGAACGATAGGGGACATCTTCTGCAAATCTCTCATTCGTCGGTTCGAATCCGACCGGCGCCTCTCAGGGCCAGAGTAGTCGTGTGGCTCACCAATGGATTCCCTGGTATGGGCCTAACGATGAAGTTGTGCTGCGGCGCTTCAAATAGAGGCGGCCGCGGGCGCGCCGCAAGGCGGAATGGTGCGCACCGGCTGGCTGCCCGCGGCCGCTTCCCTACATGCGCCGTCTGCACCAACGCTTGGTTAGGCCCCGAGTTCCGGGAACAGGCGTTCCGCCCGGAACACCAGCAGAACGTGCACTTCCGTTGCGTCTACCAGGTGCCGATACACGACGCGATAGTTGCGCTAGCCTGAATTTCCACGGACCACTATTGCCCTAACATTGACCGGGTGGTCCG
>ERZ1292630.917-Hain-H41-02um-R3-917-length-29739-cov-5_pt2 | contig 16980 bp, 16 predicted proteins | sample MGYA00564408_ERZ1292630 | MGnify/ENA primary metagenome ERZ1292630 (study PRJEB36523, sample SAMEA6512641) | groundwater metagenome | collected 2019-01-08 | study: AquaDiva: Metagenomics assemblies of 32 groundwater samples | reverse complement strand
GAACCGGACATTTCAACTTTCGCTAAACAGGACATATCAACTTTCGTTCGACAGATGCCTCTCCGTCGGAAAGTGGCAGCCTCGAGATTTCCTCCTCCTTGGTCGAAGAAATAAACGACTTGCGCGTCAATTTAATCTAGACTAATGGCTTGGCTATTCACAAAGCTGGGTTTGTCGCGCTCGCGGGGCGTCCCAATGTAGGGAAATCAACGCTGCTCAATTCCCTGCTCAAGTTCAAGCTCTCCATCGTCTCGCACAAGCCCCAAACCACCCGTCACCGCCTGCTTGGAATTCTCGAGGGCCCCGAATTCCAGGCTTGTTTTCTCGATACGCCCGGCCTTATCGACGCGCCTTCGGACCCCCTGCAGAAAAGCCTGCACGTCGAGTCCGCGCGCGCCATCCGCGAGGACGCCGATTTGATCGTGTACATGATCGACGTCGCCAGCGCCGATTGCTCCGCCGTCGGCCCCACCCACGTGCGCCCGGGAACGCCCGTCATCCTGGTTCTCAACAAGTGCGACCGCGAGGCCGACGAGACGAAACTCCTCGCCCTTGAGCTGGCCTATCGGGCGGCTCTCAAACCGGAGGAGGTCTTTCGAATCTCGGCGCTTAAAAATCAAGGCGTCGGCGAGCTTAAGGACGCGATCATCGCCCGGCTTCCTGAAGGTCCGGCTTTCTATGAAAAAGGCCAGCTCTCCGATCGCTGGGAGCGTTTTTTCGCCTCCGAAATCGTGCGCGAACAGGTCTTTGACCTGTACCAAGACGAAATCCCCCACGCCGTCGCCGTGGTCGTCGAAACCTTTCGTGAAAACGCCGGGACGCCCGACGACATCTACGCCACGCTCTACGTGGAGCGAGACGGCCAGAAAGGCATCATCATCGGAAAGGCTGGAAAAGACCTCCGGCGGCTGACCGAGCGCTCGCGAGCCATGCTCGAACAGTTTCTCGGCCGCAAGGTCAACCTCGAACTCTGGATTAAGGTCCGCAAAAACTGGCGCAGGGACCCGCGTGCGCTGAAAGAATTCGGCTACTCCACCTAGGGCGGAGATTTCGTACTATCTCCCCCGCCATGAAAACTCCAACGACAGACAAACCCCGGCCTCACGGCAAAACCGCCGATGAGATGGGAAAGCAGCAGCGCGAAATATCCGTTTCCGAGTTTTTCACAAAAAACAGGCATCTGCTGGGCTTCGACAACCCGCGCAAAGCGCTGTTGACGTGCGTGAAAGAAGCCGTCGACAACGCGCTCGACGCCTCCGAGGAGGCCGGCATTTTGCCGGAGATCGTCGTCAAGCTCGAGCCCGTCGGCGTCGGCTCCGCTCCGGCGCCGGCCGCTTCGCAGGCGACGCGTTTTCGAGTGACGGTCATCGACTACGGTCCGGGGATCGTGCGGGAGGTCATCCCGCGCATTTTCGCCAAACTCCTGTACGGCTCCAAGTTCCATCGCCTGCGCATGAGCCGCGGCCAGCAAGGCATCGGGATATCGGCCGCTGGAATGTACGGACAGCTGACCACGGGAAAACCGGTCAAGATCATCTCGCGCACCGGCGAGAAATCTCCGGCGCACTACTTCGAGGTGCAGATCGACACCAAGAAAAACGAGCCGATCATCCTGGAAAAAAAACAAATCGACTGGGAAAATCACCGCGGCACGCAGGTGACCATAGAACTCGAGGGTAAGTACCAGAAGGGGCGGGCCTCGGTCGACGAATACATGGAGCTCTCGGCCATCTCCAACCCTCACGCGAAATTCACCTATCACGGCCCGGATGGGGAAACCAAAGTCTATCCGCGCACAATCCAGCACAACCCGGACCCTCCCAAGGAGATCAAGCCCCACCCCTACGGCATCGAGTTGGGGATGCTGCTGAAAATGCTTCAGGACACGAAAAGCCACTGGCTCAGCGGCTTTCTCTCCACCGATTTTTCGCGCGTTTCCAGCGACACGGCCGAGGCGATCTGCAAGAGCGCCGGTCTCAGTCCCAAAAAGCGCCCCCGCGATGTCGTCGGCCACGAAGCCGAAGTCCTGTTCAAGACGGTCCAGAACACCAAACTGATGGCGCCCCCGACAAACTGCCTCTCGCCCATCGGAGAAAAGGCGATCCTCTCGGGCCTTTTCAAGCAAATCAAGGGCGACTTCTACACCGCGGTCACCAGGCCGCCGGCGGTCTATCGCGGCAACCCGTTCATCATCGAGGCCGGCCTCGCTTGGGGCCGCGGTCCCGAGCAGGCCGCTCTTGATGCGGCCAAGGAGCGCACATCGCCTCTTGCCGAGGGAGAAAGCCACGACGGCGACGACGACGAACTGGCGCGCGTGATGCGCTTCGCCAACCGGGTGCCGCTGCTCTATCAGCAGTCGGCTTGCTCGACGTTCAAGGCCATCCTCGACACCACCTGGAAGAACTACGGCATAGGGCAGTCGCGCGGAGCCCCCCCCGCGGGGCCGATGGTGATTTTCGTGCACATGGCATCCGTGTGGGTGCCCTTTACGAGCGAATCGAAAGAGGCGATCGCCGACTATGATGAGATCCGCAAAGAGATCACGCTGGCGCTGCGCGAGGCCGGCCGCCGTCTGGGCGTCTTCATCAAGCGCCGCGCCCGCGCCCACGCCGAAAGCAAGCGGCGGGATATTTTCGAGCTTTACATCGAGGAAGTCGTCGGCGCCTGCAAGCGCCTCAAGGCAGGCAAGCTGTCCGAGAGCAAGCTCAGAACCCAGCTCACCGACATCGCCAAGAAAATCACGGGCGGACAAAAAACAGACGAAATGCTCGACCGAAGCGCCGGACCCCACGGCCTTCCCCATTCGATCATCGTCACCGCCGAGGGGATCGAGGGCGCAGCGATCATCGAGGAGCCCCCCGCGACCCCGGCGGCCCCGCCGCCTCCTGAAACGCGCACCAAGCCCGCCGCCAGGAAAGCGCCTCCTCGGCGCTCTTCCCCAAAAAAGACCTCCGGAAAGAAAAAGAAATAGATTATGGCCAAAAGACACCTCGACGTCGAGAAAAAGCTGATCGGACTCGCGGACATCGTCATCGCCGCCGCCGGGAAGAAGAAGGACCCCGCCATCTCCATCCCCGTGCGCTCCCTGTCGAACGTGACGTTCAACGCCAAAAAAGGCTACATCGAAATGGGGTCCAACAAGCAGCTGCGCACGTTCTTCAACGTCGGCATGGCCAAGAAATTCATGCAGACGATGCTCGTCGCAGACGCCCTGGCCGAACTTCAAAAGGCCGATTTGACGACGAGCTTGCGCGAAATTTACTATCGCACGAAGCACACGATGGGCGACAGCCTCGAGAACACCTTCGATGATCAGGCCGAGTCCGACCCGCTCATCGAGGATTTGGAAGTGGGCCTGGCCGCCTTGCGCGAGGAATTCCACGTGCGGGCGGAAAACGCCGGAACCGTCATCGGGCCGGTGGTGTTTGAAGACGATGGCGACAAAGTCGACTGCGCCAAGCTGGGCAAAGGGGGCTACTCGGTCCCGTCCATCGTCGAGGAAGAATATCTCAGGATCAAGAAGTGCTCCGCCGATTTCGTTCTGCTCATCGAGAAGGGAACGCAGTGGAATCGCCTGGCTGAAGATAAGTTCTGGCGCAAATACAACTGCATTTTGCTCACCGGAAACGGACAACCGCCTCGCGGAGTGCGCCGGCTGGCCAAAAGACTGCACGAAGAAAAGAAGCTTCCGGTCTACGTTCTTGTCGACAACGATCCGTGGGGCTACTACATCTACTCCGTCGTCAAGCAGGGGTCCATCAATCTCGCCTTCGAAAGCCAGCGCATGGCCATCCCCTCGGCGAAGTTCGTGGGTCTATCCAGCGCGGACCCCCAAGAGTACGACCTCCCGCGCAACGTGGGGATCAAGCTCAACGACAAGGACATCTCCCGCGCCAAGGAGCTCATGAACTATCCTTGGTTTCAAAAAAAGGAATGGCAGGTCGAAATCAAACGGATGCTCGCCAGCGGGCTCAAGTACGAACTCGACGCCCTGGCCAACAAGGACTTCCAGTATCTGACCAAGCAGTACCTGCCCAAGAAACTCAAGACAAGGGACTGGCTGGACTAAAAGAGGCCGGGCAGCATCTCCGGCTCAGCCGTTGGCGCCGACCGGAGCGTCCAAGCGGGCGGCAATCCCATCGCGCGGGGCCACGGTCCTATTCTCGTCAACCGAAGGCAAGTGATCGACGTAGGTGTACTCGGAGAGCACCGCCTCGTAGCGATCGATCAAGTCGGCCGCCTCGCGGGGCTTGAGCCCGCCCGACTTCACCTGGGCGTCAGCGGCTTCCTTGACCATGCGCACGAGCTCGAAGTCCGAATATTGGATTTCGGACAGGACATTGCGCACGCTTTGGCCTTTGATCGTCTCCTCAATGTAATACCCCTTCTCTTCCGCCTCGTCCCGGAATATATGAACCTCGTTGACGCGGCCAAATAGGTTATGAATATCGCCCATCGTCGCCTGGTAGGCGCCCATCAAAAAAAAGCCGAGGTAATACGGACTCCCGTCGAGAGCGTGGACGGGCAGTCTCCCCCCCGCGTTGCGGTGACACGCGAAGCTGGATATTTTCCCGTCCGAATCGCATGTGATGTCGGCCAAGCTGGCGCGGCGGGTCGGCTCCTCGTTGAGCCGATGCAGCGGCATGATCGGGAACAACTGACCGATGGCCCAGGAGTCGGGCAGGGACTGGAACAGGGAAAAGTTGCACAGGTACTGATCGTTGAGCGCCTTCTGCATCTCGAGCAGGTCCTCGGATACGAACTTGGCCTTGGGCAGAAGCTTGCCGATCTCAAGGCAGAGCTTCCAGTAGAGATGCTCGACCTTGGCCTTATCCTCCAGGCCTAGGTAGCCGAGCTTGAAGAGGGTCAAGGCCTCATCGAGATGCTGCTGACCATCGTGAAAGGATTCGGCGAGATTTTTGGGATTGAGCGAGCGAATTTCCTCGCGCAATTCGCGCACGACTTGATGCTCCTCGGGCGTCTCCTTCAATTCGGTGGGAGTCGCGCCCGTCTCGATGGAGCCGAACACATTGACCACGAGCAGGGCGTGGTGAGCGACAATCGAGCGTCCCGACTCGGTGATCAGATTGGGCTCGGGGACCTTTTCCTGCTTGCAGACCTCCTGAACGGAATAAACGACGTCGGCCACGTACTCGCGCAAGCTGTAGTTCATCGAGCTCTCGACCGCCGTGTGCGTACCGTCGTAATCCACGCCCAATCCCCCGCCGCAGTCGAGATACTCCACGGACAAGCCCATCTTGCGCAGTTTGGCGTAATAGCGCGCGCCCTCCTTGACCGCGTCCTTGATCGTGCGGATGTCGCAGACTTGCGAGCCGATGTGGAAGTGAACGAGTTTGAGGCAATCCGTCAGGTTCTCGGCCTTGAGACGCTCCACGGCGGCGAGAATTTCGGGAGTCGTGAGGCCGAACTTGGCGAAGTGACCGGTCGAGGAGCGCCATTTCCCTGAGCCCTGGGTCTGGAGCTTGATGCGCAGGCCGATCATCGGCTTGACCCCGGCCTCCTTGGCCGCGTGGAGCAGCAGGTCGAGCTCGGAGAGCTTCTCGATGACGACGATGACTTTCTTTCCGAGTTTCAGGCCCAAGGCGGCCAAGCGCATCATGGACTCGTCCTTGTAGCCGTTAACGATGGTCAGGGCGTCGGAATCGTTCATCGCCAGGACCGCCAGCAACTCTCCCTTCGATCCCGCTTCCATGCCGAACCGCCAAGGCCGGCCCGCGTCGGCGATCTCCTCGACGACCTCGCGCAGCTGGTTGACCTTGATCGGATACACGCCGAAGAAGCGGCCGGCGTATCCGTACTCCTTGATCGCCTCGGAAAAAGCCTCGTTGATGAGGGTCACCCGCCGGCGTAAAACGTCCTGGAAGCGAATGAGCACAGGCATTTTGATCCCGCGGGCCACGACGTCGCTGACCACCTCGAAGATATCGATGACCCCTTCGGTTTCCCCCTTGGGCAGCAGCGTGGCGTGGCCTTTGGAGTTGATGCCGAAATACTTCAGGCCCCAACCCTCCAGGTTATAGAGCTGCTCGGCGGTTTCGATCGTCCAAGGTTTTGCAGGAGGCATCTTGAGATTATATCAGTAAGGAGGGATGCGCCCTGGATAATTTTTTCCGACGAAGACAACAGGGAAAAAAGAGCAATTGTCGCAACAGGGGCGTATATCCTACCATTGGCGGAGTTCTTTATGAAAGCCATCCTCGCTCGCGATGGGCGCGCCGCACTCGCCGAAATCCCGGTCCCCGAAATCGGGGCGGGCGAGCTGCTGCTGGCCGTGGACGTTTGCGGCTTGTGCGGCACGGACGTCATGAAGCTCGACACACGCTTGGTCGGAGCCGTCCTCGGCCATGAACTCTGTGGAACGGTGGCCAAGGTCGGGGCCGGCGCCCCGTTTAAAACCGGAGATCGAGTGGTCGTCTCCCACCACGTGCCTTGCCTGCAATGCCACTACTGCCGCAAGGACCAGCAGTCCATGTGCCGCCAGTTCAAGGCGACCAACATCGACCCCGGGGGCTTCGCGGAGTATGTCCGCATTCCCGCGCTCCATGCCAGACACGCGGCCTTTTGCCTTCCTCCCGGACTCGATCCCGTGGCCGCGTCGCAAACGGAGCCGCTGGCCTGCGTCTTGCGCAATATCAAGAGAATCAACGTCAGCGAGGGCGACACGATAGGAGTCGTGGGTCTAGGCGCCATGGGGCAGATGACGGGACAATTGCTCAAGCTCTTCGGCGCCGCCGCCGCGGGCCTTGATCTCGACACCGCGCGGGTCGCGAGTTTTTCCCCCTGGGGAGCCGCCACGACGAACGCGGCGGAATTTTCCGAGATGGGACGAAAGCTCAGCGACGGGAGAGGTTTCGACGCCGTGATCTTCTCCGCGGGAACTCCCAAGCTCATCGAGCAGTCTCTGTCGTGGCTGCGCGACGGAGGAACGTTGAACGTCTTCGCGTCGTTCCACCCTGACCCCGTGCTCCAGCTCGACTTAAACCAAGTCTACCACCGCGAATTGTCGATTCTCTCATCGTACTCGCCTTCGTTGTCGGACTTAAAAGAATCCTTCGAGCTCATAGCGACCAAACGATTCAATCCTCTCTCGCTGTCGCCGCTCTCGTTTCCGCTGTCCTCATTCGATGACGCCGTCCAGGCGGTGAAATTCCGCCGCACGCTCAAATCCGTTCTGAGGCCCCGGTGAACCGCCGAATCATATTCCACGCGCCGCGGGATATCCGTCTTGAAGAGGGGCCGATCCCCGGACCCGGTGAAGGCGAAATCGTGGTCAAAATCGGAGCGTCGTTGACGTGCGGCACGGATTTCAAGGCCTATCGTCAGGGACATCGCGTCCTGCTGGGAAATTATCCCTCCGCCTTCGGACATGAACTGGCGGGAACGGTCTACGCCGCCGGCAAGGGCGTCTCGAACGTGAGGGAAGGGGACCGGATCGTCGTCGCCAACTCCGCTCCGATGGACGATTGCTTCTGGTGCCGCAACGGCCAGAACCATCTATGCCCCAAACTCAAACTTCATAACGGCGCCTACGCGGATTACAACCTGGTTCCCGCTCATATCGTGGCAAGCAACCTGCACCCTTTGCGACGCGAGGTCCCCTTTGAAATCGGAGCGCTCGCCGAGCCGTTCTCCTGCGCCATCCACGCCGTCGACGTTCACGGGGTTCGGGAAGGGGAAGCGGCGCTCATCATCGGCGCCGGCTCCATGTGTTTGTTCCTCATTCATGCTCTGCGCGCGCGCGGAGCGCGCGTGGGCGTCGTCGGGCGTTCAAAAGAGGCTCTGCGCGCGGCGGAGCAGGCGGGCGCGGAGGAGACCTTCAGCACGCTGGAGGGATCCGTCGAGGGGAAAGTGCTCGTCTGGGCAGATGGCAGGGGTCCTGACCATGTGTTCGAAGCCGTGGGAACCGCCGAGACGTATCTCCAAGCCGTCGCGCTTGTCCGCGACGGCGGGAAGGTGTGTTTGTTCGGGGGGTGCGCCCATGGAACGACGGTTCCTCTCGACGTTCACCGGCTTCATTACAAGCAAATCACCCTTCATGGGGTTTTCCACCACACGCCTCCCCATTTCCGGGAGGCCGTGCGCCTCCTAGGCGAAGGCCGGGTCAAAACTGACCTGATCATCAAGGGGGCCGTCAAGCTCGCCGACATTCCCGCTTTCTTCGCCGCCAATGCGGACAAGTCCATCCCCAAGGCTGTGGTCACCCCGTGAGCCGTCAAGACGACCGGCGCTTTCTGATCCGGGCTTATGAACTCGCGGCCCGCGTCGAGCCGACGGCCGTCTCTCCCAATCCCCGAGTCGGCTGCGTCTTGGTCAAGAACAACCGGATTCTCTCCTCGCAAGCGCATACCCGCTTCGGGCAAGCGCATGCGGAAGCCAAGGCTTTGCGCGTGGCCGGCGCGCGCGCCAAGGGCGCGACGGCCTATATCACGCTGGAGCCTTGCGTCTCCTTCACGGGTAAAAAAACGTCGTAGTGCGCCGCGGCGCTGATTGCGGCGGGAATCAAACGCGTGGTGTGCCTGGACCGAGATCCCAACCCGCGGGTTCGGGGGAAGGGCCTGTCCCAACTCAAAGGCGCCGGCATCGCGATCACGCGTCTGAACATCGACCGGGATCCGGAGGCTCTCAACCGGGGATTTTACTCGCGCATGCGCCGTTTTCGCCCATGGGTGATCCTGAAAAGCGCCCTATCGATCGATGGCAAGGCCGCCGCCGCGACGGGACAATCGCGCTGGATCACCGGCCCTTCGGCGCGCGCCGCCGTGCTCGCCCTGCGCGCCGAAGTCGACGCGATCCTGGTCGGCGCCGGAACGGTGCTGACCGATAATCCCGTTCTCAGCGCCCACGGCGCGGGAAAAAACCCTTTGCGCGTCGTGCTCGCCGGACGGCGCCGCCTGCCCGCGCGCGCGCGTGTGTTCGACTCCTCGGCTCAGACGATCGTCTACAAGGCGCGCACTCGGACCGCCCTGCTTGCCGCGATGAAGGATCTCTCCCGCCGCGGAGTCGGCACTTTGCTCGTCGAGGGAGGTCCCACCGTGCACGCCGCCTTCTTGCGCGCGGGCCTGGTCGACGAGGCGCGGGTCTTCATCGCTCCCAAGCTCCTTTCGGGCTGCGACGACCCCAATGCCGCGCCGACGTTGAAGACTCCAAAGCTGTCGCGTCTGGGCGCGGACTGGCTCATAGAAGGAGTGGTGTGATGTTTACGGGAATCATCGAGTTTCTGGGACGCGTGGAAGGGAAAACCCCCACCACCCTCACCGTGGCCGCAAAAGTCAAACCCACCCTCGGGGCCTCCATTGCGGTCAACGGCTGCTGTCTCACGGTCGTCGAAACGAAAAATGGGCGCCATCGTTTCGACGTCGGGCCGGAAACATGGAACCGAACCAGCCTAGGCCAGCTGCGCGTCGGCCAAAGCGTCAATATCGAACCGTCCTTGCGCATGGGCGGGGAGGTCGGCGGCCATTTCGTGACCGGTCACGTCGACGCGGCCGCTCGAATTCTTGGCCTCGTGCCCTGGGGCAAGGGATTTTGGCGCCTGCGCATGGAACTTCCACCGGCGCTGCGGGGCCTTGTCGCCGAAAAGGGCTCGATCGCCGTCGACGGCATCAGCCTCACCGTGACGGGCGTGACGGACAAGGACCTCGAAATCATGCTCGTGCCCCACACGCTGGAGAACACGAACCTCGGCCGGCGCAAAGCCGGAGACCGAGTCAATCTAGAGGCCGACCCTCTCGCCCGCTACGCGTTCGCCGCCGCCGCCGCGCTCAAGAATCACCGGCGGAAAAGAGAACCCCCTATGACCGTTCAGGAGCCAAAATCGTGACGACGAAGCCGGCGAAAGGATTCGACCGCATCGAGGACGCCATTGGCGACATCCGCAAGGGACGCATGGTCGTCGTTCTCGACGATCCCAATCGAGAAAACGAGGGAGACATCATCATCGCGGCCGAAAAATGCACGGTCAGCGCCGTCAATTTCATGACGGTGCACGCGCGCGGCCTCATCTGCGTGCCGCTGCCCGCCTCCCGCCTGAACATGCTCAAGTTGCAGCCGATGATCGATGCGACGGCGGCCGACGGACCGGTTCCCGGACGGGACACCGCGTTTACCGTCTCCGTCGACGCCAAGCGCGGCACCAGCACGGGCATCTCCGCCAAGGACCGCGCGGTCACGATTCAAGCTCTCATCGACCCGAAAACCCGCCCGGAAGACCTCGTTCGTCCCGGACACATCTTCCCTCTGCGGGCCCGGGAGGGCGGCGTGCTCATGCGCGCCGGCCACACCGAGGCCGCCGTCGATTTAGCCAGGCTCTCGGGGCTGATTCCCGCGGGCGTGATCTGCGAAATCCTCAACTCCGATGGAAGCATGTCTCGAACGCCGCAGCTCAAGCTCTTCGCGCGCCGCCATCGGCTTAAAATCATCACGATCGCCGACTTGATCGAGTATCGGCGCAGAAATGACCGTCTGATCGAACGAAAGGCCAGCGCCAAACTGCCTACGAAATACGGCGACTTCACGATCCGCGTCTATGAGGAAACGTTGACCGGCAAGGTTCACCTGGCCTTGGTCAAGGGCGAGGTGCGGGGCGCCCAGCGCGTGCTGGTGCGCGTGCACTCGTCCTGCGTGACCGGAGACGCCTTGTTCTCCGAAAAATGCGACTGCGGACTGCAGCTGGATGCCGCCCTCAAACAGATCGCCAAGACCGGCAAGGGCGTGCTGGTCTATCTCAACCAAGAAGGCCGCGGCATCGGCCTGATCAATAAAATCCGCGCGTATGCCCTGCAAGACAAGGGCCTTGACACCGTGCAAGCGAACCTCAAGCTCGGGTTCAAGCCCGACCTCAGGGAATACGGCATCGGCGCGCAAATCCTGGCCGATCAGGGCCTGACGACGATCCGCATCCTCACGAACAACCCCCGCAAGATCATCGGCATCGAGGGCTATGGGCTTCGGGTCGTGGAACGCGCCCCTCTGCAGGTGCCGCCGACCAAGCACACCGTCCGCTACCTGAAAACGAAGAAAGAGAAGCTCGGCCACCTGCTGGCCATTCCTGAGGAGGCTTCATGAAGCGCGTCGCCATCGTCAAATCTCGATTCAACGAGGAGGTGACCGCCCGCCTTCTGCAGAGCTGCCTCAAAACGTTCAAGTCCGAAGGGTGGAGCGACTCTCAGCTCAAGGTCGTCGAGGTGCCCGGAGGCTGGGAGATCCCCTGGGCTGTTCAAGAGTTGGCCAAGACCAATCTCTACCAAGCCGTGGTGACTCTGGGCTGCGTGCTCAAAGGGCAGACTCCGCAAAACGATCACATGGCCCGATCCTTGACCGCCAACCTGCATCGCATCACGCTAGACACTCGGGTGCCGGTGATCCTCGGCGTCATCACCCCCAACACGATGCGCCAGGCGATGGCCCGGACCAGAGGCGCTTTGGACCGAGGACGCGAGGCGGCTTTGGCCGCGCTGGAGATGATCGCCCTCAAGGAGGAGCTCCGTGGGTCGTAGGCGGCTGGCGCGCGAGATCGCCCTGCAGGCGCTCTACATTTCCGACGTGTCCCATACTCCCGTCTTGGAATCGTTCGCCATCGTCACCCGCCGCCGGGGAGACGACGCCGACGAACAGACCATCGACTTCGCGCGCGAGTTGGCCATGGGCGCCGTGGAGAAGATCGATGAACTCGACGTCCTCATCCAAGAACAAGCGGCGAACTGGTCCATGGCGCGCATGGCCGCCGTCGACCGCAACGTGCTGCGTCTGGCCGCTTATGAACTCACGACGCGCCCGGACACGCCTTTAGGGGTCGTCATCGACGAGGCCATCGAAATCGTGCGCAAGTATTCGACCGAGGAAGCCACACGCTTCGTCAACGGCATACTCGACTCGCTCAAGACTCTGCGCGAAGGGCCGGCGAACAAAAAGAATGCCCGCAAAAAAAACGCCTAAAGCCGAGATCGCCGAGTTAAGCGCCGCCATCGGCGAGCATGATCGCCGCTATTATCTCCTCGACGAGCCGATCATTTCCGACACGGAATACGACCGCCTCATGAAGCGCCTCAAAGACTTGGAAGCGGCCCATCCGGAGTTGATCAAGGCCGAGTCTCCCACCCGCCGCGTCGCCGGAGGCGTCGGGTCCGACTTCGCGCCGGTCAAGCACGGCGCGCCGATGTTGTCCTTGGAAAACGCCTACGAAGAAGACGACATCCGCGCCTGGGATGAACGCGTGCGCAAGAATCTGCCCCCCGGCCAATCGCCGTCCTATCTCGTCGAACCGAAAATCGACGGCCTCTCCTGCGCCCTGACGTACGTCGATGGCTCGTTGACGCGCGCCGCCACCCGGGGAGACGGGGACACCGGCGAAGACGTGAGCGCCAATGCCCGCGCCATTCGGGCCATCCCCCTGCGCCTCGGGGAGAACGCTCCGCAGCGGCTCGAGGTCCGGGGCGAGATTTACTTGACGTTCTCCGATTTCGAAGCCATCAACACCCAGGAGCGCCGAGCGGGACGGGAGCCCTTCGTCAATCCCCGCAATTGCGCGGCCGGCTCTCTGCGCCAGAAGAATCCCGCCGTCACCGCGCAGCGGCGCCTGCGATTTACCGCGCACTCCTACGGCGTGTGGGACGGCGCCGATGAACCACGGTCGCACGCCGAGTTTTTGGAGCGATGTCGCGCCCTGGGCCTGGCCTCGAGCCCCGCCAAGCGTTGCGTCGACGTCAACGCGGTCGTCTCCTGGTACGCAGACTTCAAGGAACGAGAAATGCCCCGCCTGCCCTACGCCGTCGACGGCTTGGTCGTCAAAGTCGACGACTTTTCCCAGCAAAAACGCCTGGGATTCACCGCTAAGAGCCCGCGTTGGGCCGTCGCCTTCAAATATCCCGCGCAGCAGGCCACAAGCACGGTGCTCAGCGTCGCATTCTCCGTCGGGCGCACCGGAACGATCACGCCCGTCGCCAAGGTCGAGCCGGTCTTCTGCGCGGGGGTGACGATTTCCTCCGTCACCCTGCACAATTTCGAGGAAATCGCGCGCTTGGGCCTGCGCGTGGGAGACCGGGTGCTCATCGAGCGCGCGGGAGAGGTCATACCCAAGGTGGTCAAAGTCGTCGAAAGGGGAAAGGCGGGCTCGGACATCGCCCCCCCAACGCGCTGTCCCGATTGCTCCGCGGCCGTGTCGAAAGACGAAGGCTTCGTGGCCTTTCGCTGCGACAATATCTCGTGTCCCGCCCAGCTGCGACGCACCGTCGAGCACTTCGCCTCGCGCCCGGCGATGGACATCTCCGGACTTGGAGAGGCCGCGGTCGACCAGCTCGTCGCCAAGAAGATCGTCGCCAATGTCGCGGATATCTACGCGATGACGAAACACCAGCTCTTGGACTTGGACCTCTTCGCGGACAAGAAAGCCGATAATCTTCTGGAACAAATCAACGAGAGCAAATCCAAGACGCTCGATCGAGTCCTCTTCGGTCTGGGAATCCGCCACGTGGGAGAGAAAACCGCCGAAGTCATTGCCGGGCTCTTTTCCATCGATGAAATGCTTCGCATGTCCGCCGAGGAATTCCAGGCCGCCCCCGATATCGGTCCCGTGGTCGCGAAATCGCTCCATGATTTCTTCTCGTCCCCATCGGGCCGAGACCTCATCGATCGGCTGCGCAAGTCGGGCCTGGCCATGGCCAAGCCCAAGCGTCTCGTCGCGGCGGGCGCGCCCCTGGCCGGACTGTCTTTCGTCTTCACCGGGGAGCTCAAAAGCTGCACCCGGCAGGAGGCCGAAGAGAAGGTCAAGGCGCTCGGCGGCAAGGCCTCCGGGACGGTCTCGTCAAAAACGTCCTATGTCGTGGCCGGCCACGCCGCCGGTTCCAAGCTCAAGAAAGCCTTGTCGCTGGGCGTCAAAGTCCTCAACGAAGATCAATTCCAGGAGCTTCTGCCATGAGCGCCCGAAAAGACCGAGATCGCACCCGCGTCGCGCTGCTCCACGTCGCCGACCGAACCGGGGTCGTGGAGTTCGCCCATTCCCTGGCGGGCCTTGGGTTCGACCTCGTGGCGACCGGTCCCACCGCCACGGCCCTGCGCCAAGCCGGCGTCGCTCACAAAACGATTTCGGAATTCGTCGGCGAGCGGCTGCCCGCCGACGCCCTGGGGCTGCTTCACCCGAAGCTCATCGCCGCTCTCACCGACGAGAAACCCAAGGTCGACCTCGCGGCCGTCAACCTCTATCCGCTCTCCTCGGCGACGGCGGACCCGACGCTCACCCAGGACGAAGTCCTCGCCTATGTCGATCCCGTCGGCCCGGCCTTGCTGCGCGCCGCCGCCCGAAACTTCAAGCGCGTCATCGCCCTCTGCGATCCCGACGACTACCAGCAGGCCGTCGAGACGTTCAAGGCTTACGACCGCATGCTGCCGGATCGCCGCCAAGCGCTGGCGGCCAAGGCTTTCCACTACGCCGCGTATTACGACTCCACGGTCGCCCAGTATCTGGGCGGACAATGGGAGGAGTTTCCCGATGAAGTCGTCATCGCCTTGAAAAAATCCGCCGATCTGCGCTACGGTGAAAATCCCCATCAAGCCGGAGCCTTCTACACCCTCTCCGGCGCCCGGCCCTGGGGCCTCAACGCCGCTCAACTCCATACCGGGCGTGCCTTGGCGTACGGTCATTATCTCGACCTTGAAACCGCCTGGGAGCTGGTCAGCGCTTTCCAAGAGCCCGCCTGCGCCATCGTCAAGCACGGAGTGCCGGCGGGGCTGGCGTGCGGCGAGGATTTAGCCAAAGCCGCCCGCCGAGCCTACGCGGGCGACCCCCGAGGCTGTTTTCGCGGAACGGCGGCCGTCAACGTGGAAGTCGGCTCGGCCGCCGCCGAGTTCTTCGCCGAAGAATTCGTCTCCTGCATCGCGGCGCCGGAGTTCTCAGCCAAGGCCCTGCAGCTGCTCAAGGCGAAAAAAGACATCCGTCTGGTGACTTTGCCCTCGAAGCTGGTCACCGCCCACGAGCTCGACGTGCGGGCCGTGGCCGGCGGCATGCTCGTGCAGGAGCGGGATCAAAGACCCTTCATCGCCGATCTCAAGACCGCGTCGCGCCGCCAGCCGAGTTCCCGCGAAACGGCCGGACTCGTGGTCGCCTGGCACACGGCGATGCACGCGCGCACCCACGCCGCGGTCATCGCGCGCGGCACGGCGGTCATCGGGCTCGGATCGGGCCAAACCTCTCGCATGGACTCCGTGCGCCTGGCCGTCGTCAAGTCCCAAGAACGCCATCCCATTCTCGCCGCCGGCGAGCCCATGGTGCTCGCCTCCGACGGCGCCCTGACCGCCGAGCATATCTTGGCCGCCGTCGAAGGCGGCGTGAGCGCCGTCATTCATCCCGGCGGCGCCGCCGAGGACAAAATGGCCTGCGAGGCGGCGGATGCCCACGCCATCGCCCTGGTCACGACGGGAGTTCGTCACTTTCGTCATTAATTCGCTACACTCATGCCATGCAAGAATCCATCGGCGTTCGCTTGAAGATCTCCAGCACCACCCTCACGGCGCAAGACATCGAGGCGCGCCTCAACATCAAGCCCGACGAATCGTGGAAAATCGGCGACTTGACCGGGGCTTTCGGAGCGGTGCTCAAGCAACACGGCTACGCCCTCGATTCGAAAGGCCCCCTCAGGGCGACGCCGGCCGAGCACTTGCACCTCTTGCTCAAGCGAGTGGCCTCCGTCGCTCAAATCATCGGAGAGCTCTCGACCCAGGCGACCGTCGAGGTCCTCTGCCATGCGCGCTGCAAGACGCTCCCCCCGTTTTCCTTTACCCGAGACGACGTGCGCTGGCTCGCGGCGCTGGGCGCCAAGCTCGAACTCGACGCGGTCCTCATCGCCGACCGACCGTCCGCGGATCAAAGCAAGAAGCCCGCGATAGACGGCGCTACCTAGGGATTTTCACTTCGTGAAATCCGGGCGTGACGGGATACGATAACGACATGCGCTCGAGGGTCTTGCGCAGCAGCCGCGTGAAGGCGTAGTCGCGGGCGGGCTTGCCGTCTGCGGCAATAACGTTCCACGGCGCCCAGTAAGTGCTGGTCCGGGCCAGGATGCGTCCATAAGCCCGCTGGAACTCGTCCCATTTCTTGCGCGTCTCGAGGTCGGACTCGGAAAACTTCCAATGCTTGTCCCTCCGATCGACGCGCCGCTGCAGGCGCTCGCGCTGCACGTCCTTGGACACGTGCAGGAACACCTTGATGATCCGGATCCCTTTTTCGGCGAGCTCTCGCTCGAAGGCGACAAGCCGGGCGTAGCGCGATTCAAGCTCGGAGGCGCTCTGCGTCCCGTAAACGGCCGGCACGGCGATGTCCTCGTATTGCGAGCGATTAAATACGGCGATCGTACCGGGAGCGGGCAGTTCCTTGCGAATGCGAACGAGGAAATCCTGCTTGGCCTCCTCGGCGCTGGGCTTCTTGAAAGCGGCCACCTTCACCCAGGCGGGGTTGAGGCCTCTGAGTCCGCGTTTGATGACGCCGTCCTTGCCGGCCGTGTCCATGCCCTGGACAACGATCAACACGGCCTGTGTTTTGGCGGCCGCAAGCATATCTTCGAGAGCGTCCGCCCGCTTGACCTCTTTTTTGAGCTTGCGCGCGGCCTTCTTGGCGGACGGACCCCCGAAGTATTCAGTGGGCAAAGCCGCCAGGTCGACGGCTTCTCCCGGAGCCGCAGTCGCGCCGTCAAAGCGCGCGTTGAGCGCGGCGGCGGCGGCGATCACCGGCTTGCCCTCGTCTTGGGCCGCGTCGAGCATACGGCCGAGCTCCCGCAGCCGGGAGGACGCCTTGGCGGCCTTCCTGCCTCCCGCCGCGTCAAGAGAGCGGACGATGTCCGGCAAGGCGGATTCGGGTGCGGCAAGGGCCTGCACGATCGCGGCGCGCGCGGCAAAGGCTTCGGGCGTGGCGGCGGCCGGCGCAGGCGCGACGACCGACTGAAAGGAACGCAGCAGTTGAGACGGCGGACCCTG
>ERZ1292630.2495-Hain-H41-02um-R3-2495-length-16981-cov-33_pt1 | contig 16981 bp, 14 predicted proteins | sample MGYA00564408_ERZ1292630 | MGnify/ENA primary metagenome ERZ1292630 (study PRJEB36523, sample SAMEA6512641) | groundwater metagenome | collected 2019-01-08 | study: AquaDiva: Metagenomics assemblies of 32 groundwater samples | reverse complement strand
GCCTCGTGTCCGCAGTTCGATTCTGCGACTGCCCACCATGATTTTATTCTTATGGCCAATGTTGAGTCAAGAACAATCGCAACCCTTAAGATTTTCGGGTTAATAGAGCTTGCAAGAAAGCGCCTTTAAAATGCCGGATATCCTATTAAAAAACTTGAATTAAGTGTTTGATTCTTATACCATTAGGTTGAGATTATTGTTACTAAAAGGCACAGTTTTGGTATTAAAATTATGGTTAAGATCTATTATTAGATGAATATGCAACAATCATACGGCTTTTGCACAGACAGGAATCTTCGCATAACTTCATGGGATGAAATCATCAGCCATGTTACAGGGATAAAGTCATCTGAGGCTATCGGCAAAAAATACTATGAAGTCTTCCCGCGAATATTATCTAAGGACAAAGATGCACTGTCCTTATGTCTCGAGAAAAGAAAAAAAATCGAACTGAAAAATTATAGTTTTCAATGTCCTCACAGCGTCATGAAGGCAGACGTTAAGATTGAACCAATAAAAACATCAAAAGACATAAAGGGATTAAGCGTGACCATAGCGAATATGGCGCCCTGCACTGTCTCACAGAAGCTCAAAAACTCTCAAAGGCTTATAGATATCGGCAAGACAGCCTCAACGCTTGCCCACGGGGTGAGAAATCCTTTGAACGCCATAAAAGGCGCAGTCGTATACCTCAGCGAAAGGTATTCGAATGAACCTGCCCTTCTTGAGTTTTCGGGCATTATACAGGATGAAATCTCAAAGCTGGATGGTTTTATATCTAAATTTTTAAGCGCCTCACTATCAGAATTAGACAGCACAATGGTGGATATAAACCTGATACTGAAAAAAATAGAGGTTTTCATGTCGCTCCAATCCAGCGCCGGAAATATAAAAACCTCATATGACTATGGCGCCATACCGCATGTAATGATAAATCCTTCCCAGATGGAACAAGCTATTCTTAATGTAATGAATAACGCAATAGAAGCTATGCCGGCAGGCGGCAGGTTGAGTGTAAAAACCTATCCTGAAAATCTTTCTGGAAACGACTTTGCTGTGATCGAGATATCCGATACAGGCCCGGGTATCCCTAAAAACAAAATCAATGATTTATGGGGCAACTGCGATAAAGGAAGGGGGTTCGGCCTTTGTATTACCCGCGAAATACTCCAGCATTACAATGGCAATATCGAGATAAAAAGCGCAAAAGGCAAGGGCGCCACGCTAAAACTATCTCTCCCCTGCAAATAGAGGTGAAGAGCCAGAATGAACATCGACAATAAAGGTGAAATTCTTGTAGTAGATGACGAAATCAATGCTCTAAAGGTATTATCAGCCATACTCACGGAAGAAGGATACGAAGTCTTTGAATCAAAAGACGTCGAAACTGCAATTAAGACAATACACCGAAATAATGTAGACGCAATAATCACTGATCTTAAGATGCCCGGCAATGACGGCATATATCTCTTTGAATACATCACTAAAAACTATCCTGATATACCGGTCATTTTTCTTACCGCATACGGAACAGTTGATTCTGCTGTTTCTGCTATCACACGCGGGGCGTTTTACTACTTTATCAAACCCCCTGATTACGGGAACCTCAAAGGCATTCTTGCACGCGCAGTTGAACAGAGAAGGCTCAAAAAAGAGATAGAGCTTCTTAGAAAAAGACTCTCTGATGAAAGTATTCAATATCGTATAATCGGCAATTCGCAGGAAATATTAAAAATCATGGAAATCATAGAAGCAATCAAAGATTCAACAGCCAATGTGCTAATCTGCGGCGAAACAGGAACAGGAAAAGAACTTATTGCGCGGGCATTACACTACAGCAGTTCAAGGAAGCAGATGCCCTTCATTACAGTCAACTGCGCTGCAATACCAAGGGAACTCTTAGAGGCAGAACTCTTCGGATACGAAAAAGGGGCTTTTACTGGGGCAACAAACAGAAGGATCGGCCGCTTTGAAGAGGCAGGAGGAGGCACAATATTTCTCGATGAGATAGGAGAGCTTGAGCTGTCATTACAGGCCAAGCTCCTAAGAGTACTGCAGGAGAGAGAGATAGAACGGCTTGGAAACAATAAGAAAATCAAGGTAAACTTCAGGCTTTTATCCTCCACTAACAGAACCTTTAAAAAAGAGGTCGAGACAGGAAATTTCAGAGAAGACCTTTTTTACAGGGTAAATGTGGTACAGGTAGATGTGCCCCCCCTCAGAGAAAGAAAAAATGACATATCTCTGCTGGCAAATGAATTTGTGAATGAATTTTGCCTTCGAGAAAAAAAATTGCTTACAATATCTGACAAGGTGATGCGGTCATTTCACGACTACCACTGGCCGGGGAACATCAGGGAACTGAGGAACATCGTTGAAAGGGCTGTAGTGCTTGCCAAGAAAAAAGAGATAACATTACATGAATTACCAAAGGACTTCCAAGGATTAGAAAACAAAATAACACAAACAAGTTCTGTAAAACCATTGTGGCAAGTGGAAAAGCAGGAGATAAACAAGGCTCTCCACGAATGCAAAGGCAACAAATCAAAAGCAGCCAGGATGCTCGGAATTTCAAGAAAGGCTCTTTACAAAAGAATTGAGGAGTCTCAGCCTTTAACTGTGACCAAGGGCAACACTAAAAACACAAAAAAGCTACGCACTCAATAAATATTGCACTCAAAAGATACAGTTTTTCTTTAATTTTTAATAATTCCTGAAATATGTTTCTGTCGGATACAAGTTTCCATATTAATCAACCATAAAAACAGCGCTACTGTCTTTCACTTATAAAAATTCCTTTAAATTTTAATTCTTAATCATCCTTCAAACACATTGATTTTATTACAATATTCCACACATATCTTACAGCGCCTGCCAAATCAAGCCTTATAAAATTCAGATAAAACTACCTTAGGCATATAACTTGCTTTCTACGAAGACAAATTTCATTGAAATGTAACGATGCTTTCATAACGACGTAACAGTACTGTGGTTTACTATGTATGCTTTACGGGCAAGTCTTATAATGGGCAAAAAGATACTAATAATTGATGAAGCTGGATTCTCGCGCGTCTGCTCTGTGATCCTCGAAAGCAGCGGACACGAAGTAGAAGATATTGATTATATTGATAATCTATCATCAAACAAGGACAATAATGAAATCGGACTTGTGGTAACAAGCTATCCCTACGGCGCTTTTATCTTTGAAGAGATCAAAAAGAAAAAAATTCCAGCCATAATCCTGTCGGATCATATTGATAATAATCTTTTTGCCGTGCTTAAGGAATTAGATAATTCCTACTGCATGATAAAACCTTTGGATTATGAAAAGTTCAGGCTTTTAGTAAACCAGATAATGAGCGGTCAGATAATTCAACAAGGAGGGTATAGCATTGTATAAGAAAATATTCGTAATTCTGGCGATATTCTTAGTTGTTGCATCAGGCTGTACGAATAAAACAAAGGAAGAACTTCTCAGCGAAGGCAAAAAACAGCTTAACGGAAATAATCCAAACGCCGCAATTATCTATTTAAAAAATGCCCTTGAAAAGGATCCTAACTTCTTTGATGCAAGATTCCAGTTGTCAAAGGCGTATTTAACAGCAGGCAAAATTGACTCCGCTGAAAACGAACTTCAAAAACTGAGCAGACAGGATCCTAATTCAACTAATGTAAAAGTGGAATTGGCAAGGGTCTACCTCCAAAAAGCAAAGCCGGATGAGGCAATAAAAGAAATCTCAGTATTAATAAACAATTCATCTAACAATATAGACGCTCTGGAAATTGCCGGACTGGCTTATGCGATAAAAAGAGATTACGCCACTGCCGAATCCTTATTGAAAAAAGCGCTTTCTAATGATAAAGCCACACCAAAAACATCACTTACACTCGCCAGAATATATTCTATGATGGGCAAGACTGAGGATGCAAGATTGCAAATCTCGGAGGTTCTGGGAAAGGAGCCCTCAAACAGAAACGGCCTTTATCTGCTTGCCGAGCTGCAGATAAATAGTCGGGATATAGACGGAGCAATCAACACCTATGACAAAATCTTAAATACTAATCCGTCTGATATTGAGGCGTCTTCCAGAAAAGGAATGCTGCTGATAGAAAAAGGCAGGTATGATGACGTCATTTCGATGTCAGACGAACTCATAAAAAAATCTCCAAAAAGGCCAGAAGGATACAGACTGAAAGGCATTGCCCTTTTTTACAAAAAGCAATTCAGCGATGCCATCGTAGAACTGCAGAAATCGTTGTCAATTTACCCCGATGTTTTAGCATATTATTTCCTTGGCCTCAGCCATTACTCTAAAAACGAACTTGAACAGGCAATGAGTCAGTTGCAAAAGGCGAGCGAGCTCAATCCGTCATTTACACAGGCAAGAGCGCTTGTCTCGCTAATACTCCTGAAGAAAAACAGGACTGACGATGCAATTAATGAAATAAAAAAGGTATTGGAGAAGGATGAAAATAATGCCTTAGCCCATAACATACTCGGAAGCGCCTACCTCTCAAAAGGTATGCACTCAGAAGGGATGGCATCTCTTAACAGGGCAATCGAAATTGATCCAAAACTGGTTGATGTTCACATAAAGAAAGGACTCTTTGCACTCAGCAAAGGCAGATTAAAAGCAGCAGAGTCAGAGCTTAAGACTGCCGTGGAAGCAAATCCTGAAATATCAAATACGAGGATTATGCTCGCCTCTTATTATCTGAACCAAAAAGAGTATGACAAGGCAATAAAAATTCTCAATGAAGGGATCAAAGGACAGAAGACAGACGCGGTATTTTATAATCTTATTGCCGAAACCCTTTTGCGCCAGAACAAGACTGCTGAAGCTGGAAAGTATCTTATTAAGGCAAAAGACTCAAATCCTGATTATCCCGCGTCATACTATAATCTTGCCCGGCTGCACATCCTTAAAGGCAACCATGAAGCAGGCATGCAGGAACTGAAAATATTGATTGGAAAATCTCCTGACGATATTAGGGCGCTGGTCACCCTCGCCTCTCTTCTTGAAACAAAAGGAAAAGAAAGCGAGGCATTCAAATATTACAGCCAGGCAAAAGAAACAGGAAAAACCGAAGGATCTATCGAACTCGCAAAATACCATCTAAGGAAAAAAGATGAGGATAAGGCGATCCGTACGCTTGACGAGGCGATAAAGAAAAATCCAACGGATGTCATGCTGTATGACCTTAAAGGAAAGATACTGCTTTCACAGAAAAAATTTGATGACGCCATCAAAATTTTTGAGGAGATCGAAAAAATTAAACCTGACCTCGCCCTCATCTACATTGTCAACACTTACATCGCAATGAAAAAGCCTGAAAAGGCCATGGATAAGGTTCGAAAAGAGCTAAAAAAGAATCCTGAAAGGCTGGAACTCATGGCAGAAGTCTCAAGACTCTACAAGATTATGGGCAAAAAACAGGATGCCATAGAAAATGCGAATGATATTATCAGGAAAAAGCCTGATTCGGCAGTTGGTTACATTACACTTGCCACTGTCTATCAGGAAGACAAAGAGCGAGATAAGGCTATCGATGTACTCAAGAAAGCCGTGCACGTGAAAGATGCAAATATTTCTCTCATGCTTGGGAACATCTACTTCTCAAAGAAAGACTATGCCTCAGCCCTTGAACAGTTTCGAAAGTCGGAAGAAATAAGCTCAGGTTATGTGCCTGCAATTTTTCAGAGAGGCTCTGTACTCCATGCAATGGGAAAAAAGAACGAGGCAATATCTGAATATTCCAGAGTATTACGACTCTCACAGAATTATGTCCCGGCATTAAACAACCTTGCCTACCTTTACGCAGAAGAAAACAGAGACCTCTCTACAGCTCTTCAACTGGCTGTTAAGGCTTATACCCTCGCGCCGAGAGACGGCTTTGTACAGGACACATTAGGCTTTGTCTTACTAAAGAACGGCAAGATTGATGAAGGGTTAAAAGTGCTGAAAAAGGCGGCAGAAACGCTACCCAATAATCCATCCATCTACTATCACATAGCGCTCGCGCATAAAGTACGCGGTGAGAATGCCATAGCTGTAGAGAACCTCCAGAAGGCGCTTAGTCTCGGCGATTTTCCCGATGCAGAACAGGCAAAACTCCTTCTCGGGAAGCTCCAGAATAACAAGAACAGAAATCATAAATGAAATGGTGAAACAAAGCGATATGTTTCACTGGTTTGCCTTATATGTAAAATCGCGACATGAATTCGTCGCCTCTTCTGAATTAAAACAGAAGGGGATAGAAACCTTTCTGCCTTCAGTTATGAAATTGAACCAGTGGAAAGACAGGAAAAAACTCGTAGAATTTCCATTATTCCCCGGCTACCTTTTCGTCCATGTACCCCCTTCACCGGAAGAGTTTCTCAATGTCCTCAAAACAAAGGGCGCTGTGACATTCGTTTCCTTAAATCCCGGAACTCCTACCCCAGTACCAGATTCAGACGTTAACTCGCTGAAGCTGATTATTGAAAGCGGACAGGAGATTGATGTATACCCAAATCTAAAAGAAGGGACTATAGTCAGGGTGAAAAAAGGTCTGCTCATAGGTGCAGAAGGAATTCTTAAAAAGAAAGAAAACCAGCATTTATTTCTGGTAAATATAGATATTCTTGGAAGAAGCGTAGGTGTAAAGGTCTACGCAAGCGAAATAGAAGCAGCGTAAAAAACAGTAAATAGTGATTAGTGATCAGTGAAAAACACTAAACACTAGTCACGAAGGATGGCCCTCTCAGTTTCAGGTATGTAACTGAGAGGGCGGAGCAGTGCTAAAATACTCTTTAAATATGCTAAAATACTCTTTAAATAAATTGCGGGGGTGAACGATGAAAATGAAAAATTCTTTATTATTTAACACAGTATTAATTATATCAGCGTTACTTATTATGCCTAATATCTTATCAGCCCAGGATTATCTTATCGGTGACGAAGACGTGCTACAGTTATCCGTATGGGGGAGTCCTGAATTAAGCGCACAGGTTCCTGTAAGACCTGACGGCAAGATCTCAGCTCCGCTGATAGGCGATGTCAAAGCCTCCGGGCTTACTCCCCAACAACTAAAAGAATTATTGGAAAAAGAGCTTTCAAGATTTGTTAAGACACCTGTAGTAAGCGTGCTGGTTACCTCCATAAACAGCTTTAAGATTTATGTTATCGGTGAAGGCGCAGCAGGCAGAACAGCCGGAACAGCTGGAACGCCGTCAGGGGTAATAACTTTAAGAAGGGACACGACTTTGATGCAGCTGCTTGCGCAGTTAGGAACTCTCAGCAGTGCAGACCTCAACAGTTCATATGTCCTGCGCGACGGGAAAAAGCTCAGCCCGGATTTTTACAGATTAATAGTTAAAGGCGATATTTCACAGGACATACAGTTAAGGCCAAATGATATAATCTTTATACCTGATAATTTTGAAAAACGCATCAGAATTGTAGGCGCAGTAAAGAATCCAGGAGTTATACCATACAAAGAAGGACTGACTGCACTTGATGCAGTGCTGAGTGCAGGGGGATTTACTGAATTTGCTAAACAAAACGACGTGGTGATAGTAAGAAAAGAAGGTAACAACATTAAAAACATTAATGCGAGACTGAAAGATATGGTAAAAGACGGCGATATCACAAAAGATGTTGACTTAAAGCCCGGGGATCTTATAATTGTTAAGACAGGGATATTTTAGGAGGACTTATGGAAGAAAACAGTCCGCAAGGCTTTGATATAAAGCGCTATTGGGCGATATTCTTAAAAAGAAAATATCTTGCCCTATCAGTCGGACTCATTGTGTTGTCTGCTATGACATGGGGAAGCTTTATCTGGCCAAAAACCTATGAGGCAAATTCCACCGTATTTATAGAGAGGAGCAGCGTCATAGACCCTTTAATTAAAGGCGTCGGCGTAACGAGCAGCATGGAAGAAAGGCTGAAAATCCTGAAAGACAGAATCACTACCAGAAATATCATAGGTAGGGTAGTAAAAAAACTGGATTTAGACATTCATATCAAAACCCCTGAACAATACGAAGGTTTGATTGACGACATACGGAAAAAACTTGACATAAAAGTTAAAATTTCACGCATAACAAGAGGAGACGAAACACCGCAGCTCTTCAATATTTCATACAGCGGGAGAGACCCTAAAATAGTCAGGGATTTTGTCAATACTCTAATAAGCGAATACATCGAGGAAAGTCTGACTTACAAAAGAACAGATGCCTATGGCGCTTATGAATTTATAGACAGCCAGCTATTGGAATATAAGAAAAAATTAGATGAATCTGACAGAGCTATAAGAGAGTTCAGAGAAAAAAATCCCCATTTAGTTCCCCAGAGCGAAGGCACATTACAGACAAGAGTAGAAAATTTCCAGACCACCCTTATTGAAACAGAAATTAAATTAAAAGAACTTTTGAAGAAACGCGATAACATTCAAAAACAGCTTTCAGGTGAAAAGGAGCTCACAGTCGCTTTTGTAACTAGGGAGGGATCACCCCATGCAAGGCTGAACTACCTGAACAGTCTGCTTATGGTTTTGATGACAAAATATACAGAAAACTATCCTGAAGTCATAAAAGTAAAAAATGAAATAGAGGAACTTAAAAAGCAGATTGCTCAAGCCAAAGATTCCTCCATAGAGCATGCAGGCGCTGAAACCTCTGCAATGAATCCGATTTATCAGCAGCTTAGGGAAGAACTCACAAAGACAGACTCTGAGATAGAATCATTAAAGGCCAGATCTGCAGAGCTTTCAAGGCAGCAGCTAATCGCACAGAACTTATTAGGGCGGATGCCCAAAGAACAGGAAGAATGGACAAAACAACAGAGAGACAGAAATGTATACCAGAAAATATATGATGACCTTTTGCAGAAACTCCAAAACTCAAGAATATCAAAAGATCTGGAAATCGCCGATAAAACAACGACCTTTAAGGTCGTTGATCCCGCAATGCTTCCTCATGCGCCTGTAAGCCCTGACAGGGTAACGATGATACTTTTAGGTATAGTTTTTGGAATAGCATCAGGCATCGGCATCGCTTTTGTCCTTGAACACCTTGACCCATCATTCGAGGACGACACAGCCATCGAAAGTAAACTTAACCTCCCTGTGCTTGCTGCAATACCCCGGATAATTACGGACACAGACAGGCTTTATGCAAAAATGCGCGACAGGAAAATTTTTACTGCAGCCGGCATTTATTTATTCATTATAATGCTAATTTTTGTAAAAGAAGCCCTTTATAAATATATGGGGATTACAGTCGTTAACTTTTAAAACTACGTTCCATTCATTAGAAGGAGTTCCTAAATGAGCAGAATTGAGAAGGCGTTAGAAAAGGCAAACAAGCTGAGAGAATCAACAAAAAGGTTTTTCCAGGCAGACAACGCAACTGTTGCTGATTACAAAACCGGCTTGTCTGCATTCGAGATAAGCGAACATATCTTAGATAAAGCTTTGGTTGACAAACATCTCGTTTGTATAACCGACCCCTTTTCCCCTGCTGCAGAGCAGTATAAAAAATTACGCGCTCGAATCATGAAGGCTACAGAAAACGGTTTTCTTAACAGCATTATGATCACAAGCTCTGAGATGAAAGAAGGGAAATCGATAACTGCAATCAATCTGGCTGCCACTATGGCAAACGTGGTTGACTACACAGTGCTATTGGTTGACGCAGATCTGAGAAACCCTTCAATCCATACATACCTTGGCATTGAGCCAAGATATGGCCTCAGCGATTATCTCGCAGGCAAAGTGGACCTTTCAGATGTAATTATTAGGCCAGGCATTGGAAAACTTGCTGTCTTGCCCGGAGGCGCTCCGCCTCAAAATCCTTCTGAATTACTTTCTTCGGATAAAATGAGAAATCTTGTTCAGGAACTGAAGCTCAGATACAAAGACAGGTATGTGATCTTTGATTCATCCCCTATCCTTCTCACAGCAGATTCACTGTCGCTCGGCAATTTTGTGGATGGGATAATCTTTGTAATCCAGGCGACTCACACATCAGAAAAAACCGCTTCAAAAGCGCTTTCTCTGATAAAAGGCACGAACATTCTCGGCATAGTATTTAACAGTGTGCCTGACTTTCTGGTTAATAACCTTTATCCATATTATTACCATTACGCTGGAGCTAAAACATCAAAAAATAGCAGAGGCAATGATGAGCCCGCACAAAAATAGCTTAAAATCTAAAATCTTGATATTAATTTCTGTTCTTCACTTATTATTTTATAATTATACAACGCTGGAAGCTGCGGAGTTGTCAGTCGTACCGTCGATTACAGTCAGAGAAGAATACGATGACAATATCTTTCTCACGAAAGACAATAAGGCGCACGATTATATCACAAGGGCAATGCCATCCATAAGCATGGCTTACAAGGCGCCATCCTGGGACTGGGAACTCGACTACACCTTACACTGGTGGTATTATGCGCAAAGAGGCGAGAGCGATAGCTCTCACAATGCAGCTCTCAAGTCGAAAACGAATGTATTGAAAAACTTTCTGTATCTCGACGTCTCAGATGCCTACTCGAGTGTTATTCTGGAACCCAGAAGGCCGTCCACAGAGGACAATCTCTCGCTCAACAGAACAGATTCGAATACCTTCAATGTCTCACCATACATCAAACATCAGCTAACCTCTGAGACTTCCTTCTCTCTCGGCTATAGATATACGAACATCTGGTATAAGGTGGACAATGGCATCGACAGACAGATGCATACCGGTTTTGCAAACATAGAACATACGTTCAGCCCCAAACTGAAGACGTTGCTTGGAGTCGAGCACACCGCTGACAGGCCTGATAGAGACAATTCTGAAAATGACCAGACAACAGGGCTTATCAAAATATCTTATTCAATAAGCCCAAAAACTGAATTTGATGCGATGGCTGGCTATAAATGGATTAATTTTAAACAAGGAAATAACGTGGATAGACAAATATATGATGCCAGCCTGAAATACCATTTTCACAGAATTGGAACAGCCGAACTAAAAGCAACCTCTACATTTACAACCTCACCGCTTTATGGAATTCTTGAAACCCGGATCCAACAATTTCTGATAAGATACGGCGAAATCCTCTCATTAAATGGAGGCATTTTTCATGAAGAGGGCAGATATATTGAAATTGACCGGCAGGATTTTACAAATGGCGTTACTGTTGGGTTCGGATATAAGCCAACTCCAAGATTTGCTTTTAAAACATCCGGGACTTACAAAAAAAGCAAATTTATGCCTGAAGGGACAAACAGAGAAAATTATAATTCTTTTGCCGGGATAGATTATTCGTTAACGCAAAAGACAATTATAAGCTTGCTCTATAATTATAATAAAGAAAACGCCGCAATTGATGCCAATGATTATACAAACAATATTATTGGCCTTCAAATAAAGATAACCATATAGAGTAATTATTATGTATACATCTTTTTTCGGCTTTAAATGCAAACCATTTCAGTTAACGCCTGACCCTGAGTTTCTATTCATGAGCAGGGTTCATAAAAGGGCGCTCACATACCTAAGCTATGGCATCTCTGATAACTTCGGGTTTATCCTTATCACTGGTCCGATAGGAACCGGCAAAACAACAATCATCAGAACGCTATTAAAGAAAATCCCCACCGAGATAAGGATTGCAAGAATTAACAATACAAAGGTTACATCCCATCAACTTATCTCCATGATAAATGACGAGTTCGGTATTGATACCAAAGGAAAGGACAAAACACGCCTATTAAATGAACTTACTGATTTTCTGATAAAACAGTATGCTGAAGGCGGCAGGGCAATTCTGATAATCGACGAGGCGCAAAACCTCTCAGCAGACATGCTTGAAGAAATACGGCTTCTTTCAAACCTCGAAACTGACAAATCCAAACTTCTTCAGATAATACTTATCGGCCAGTCTGAACTTAACCTGACTCTCAGCAAACCTGAATTGGAGCAATTAAGACAGAGAATCGCAATTAATACACATATCAGCCCTTTAAGCCGAGAGGACACCGAGGCTTACATCCTTCACAGGCTTAAAACAGCTGGGAATGCAGATGCTGTTGAGTTTGAAAATGGCGTAATGGATGCTATTTATGATTTCAGCAACGGCACCCCCCGCCTTATAAATATCATCTGCGAATTTGCACTCTTAGCCGCTTTTGCAGATGAAAAAAAAGAAATCGATTTAGAACTTATAAAAGAAGTCGCAAATGACCTTATAAATGAGAAGCCTGAAATTAAGGCTAATGAAATAATCTTGAATGGGAATATAAAAGAAGATATCTCTGAAAGACTCAAAAAGGCGCTGAAAAGTTTTTCACTCAGATTGATAAATCTTGAGGCGGTCGTTTACGAAATGCAGAACGGGGAACGGACGAATGGCAAAAAAAAGAAGCTGCATTCAACAAAAAGCATTGAATCTGATAATGGCCAAAAAGGATTAACAGAAAAACAATACATCCCTCTGAAAAAGTAATCCCGGGATATTTTCATTCCGCCATGTTTTTGAAAAAAAGTCCCGGCATAATGAAAACAGCTTAATCTGCTTATATTATTCCCTGAAAACGATGAATAACATTTTATCTTCAAAAAGCTCTTCAATTTTTAAGAAGAACGGTCATAAACAAAGCAATAATCAGACAGGATTTCTGCTTGATCAGGAAAACGGATTATATGTAGAAGACTATTTTCATGAAATGCTCGCAACAGAAAGAAAAAGGACAGAGAGATCACATAAGCCTTTTATTCTAATGCTGATAAACATCCAAGAACTTCGCCAGGATAAAAATGAGGTTACTAAAAACCTGGTCCAGGCATTATTCTCATCAACAAGAGAAATTGACATAAAAGGCTGGTATAAAATCAGCCGGGAAATTGGAATCATCTTTTCGGAAATTAACGGGACCGGCCCTGAATCCTTACGAAATAAAATCTATAAAGGCCTCTGCGATATTTTAGCTCCTGAGCATATCAGCAAAATCAAAATTTCCACCCATATTTATCCTGAAAATAATGATAAACCCGATTCCGGCAATACAGCAGATATAATTCTTTATCCGGATTTGACTAAACAAAATAAAAATAAAAATATCTCCTTCTTTACAAAAAGGGTTATTGATATTTTAGGCGGTTTGGTAGGGCTGATTATTTTTTCCCCGTTTTTTATAACGATGCCCTTTTTGATAAAAATTACATCAAGAGGGCCGGTTTTTTTCAAACAGAAAAGGGTCGGCCAGTTAGGCAACATCTTCACTTTTCTAAAATTCAGGACAATGCATGTCAACAATGATGCAGTAATTCATCAGGAATACATTAAAAAGTTTATACGTGAACAGAAAAGCTATGACTCAAAAAACAGCGGCGAAAAACAGGAATGCACTTACAAGATAAAAAATGATCCAAGGGTCACTCCAATCGGCAATTTTTTGAGAAAGACGAGCATTGACGAATTGCCGCAGTTTATAAATGTATTAAAAGGTGAGATGTCTCTCGTTGGACCAAGGCCTCCGATTCCATATGAGATAGAAAATTATGCCACTTGGCACAAACGAAGAATCACTGAGGTGAAACCAGGGATTACCGGCCTATGGCAAGTAATGGGCAGAAGTTCCACCACTTTCGATGAAATGGTCCGTCTTGACCTCAGGTATGTGAGAAACTGGTCTTTATGGCTAGACATTAAGATCATAATAAAAACTCCATGGGTTCTTCTTACAGGCAAAGGCGCTTATTAAATTCACACATCAATATCCTAAATCAAAAGATTAAAATCTGCACTTAATATGAAAAAATATCAATCTCATATCCAGAATTATGGGAACACCTGGAGAAAGAAACATGATTAAAATCGGGGTTATAGGGTTTGGGTACTGGGGGCCCAACATCGTAAGAAATTTCAACATCACAGAAGGGGTCAGGGTTCATATGATATGCGACAAGAACCAAAAATCGCTCAGCCGTGCGAAGAAGTCATATCCTCACATATCAGCGGCCAGTCATGCCGATGACATTCTTTTGTCTCCGGACATAGATGCTGTTGCTGTGATTACTCCAGTCTCAACTCATTTCGAATTAGCCAAAAAAGCGCTCCTGAATGGAAAACACGTCTTCGTGGAAAAACCGTTCACTGCAACTGTTGCCCAGGCAGAAGAACTGATTGAATTAGCAGAAAAGAAAAACCTTAAAATCATGGTAGATCACACATTCATCTTCACAGGCGCCGTCAAAAAAATGAAGCAGCTCATCGATGACGGAGAGCTTGGCAATCTTTACTACTATGATTCCATCAGGGTAAACCTCGGCCTGTTCCAGAGCGATGTTAATGTCATTTGGGATCTCGCGCCTCATGACTTTTCGATCATGGACTTCCTCATCAGCGAAAAACCTGCTGCTATAACTGCATCCGGCAAGGCCCATGTGAATGGCTTTGAGGACACCGCCTATGTCACGGCACATTTCAACAACAACATGATTGCACACTTCAATGTCAACTGGTTGTCGCCTGTTAAGGTAAGAACAACTCTTATAGGCGGCGAAAAAAAGATGCTTGTATGGAACGACACAGAGCCTGACGAAAAAATCAAGATATACGATAGAGGAGTAGAAGTAAAAAACAAAGAGGGCATATATAATCTGCTTGTCAGCTACCGCTCTGGCGACATGTGGGCTCCAAAAGTAGAACAGAGCGAGGCATTAAAACTGGAGACAGAGTACTTCATTAACTGTATCACTAATAATAAAACCCCGGTCAATGACGGACATGCCGGTTTAAGAGTCGTAAAAATGCTCGATGCATGCGACCGATCACTCAAAAATAACGGACAGACGGTGTCACTATGCGATATCTATCAATATCAGACGACGTAACATTAGGCAAAGACGTAAAGCTGGCGAATTTTATCAATCTCTATGGCTGTTCCATCGGTGATAACACCAAGATAGGAGCTTTTGTAGAGGTGCAGAAAAACGCTGCGATCGGAAAAAACTGCAAGATCCAGAGCCACACATTCATCTGTGAAGGTGTGACCATCGAAGACGATGTCTTCATCGGGCACGGCGTTATCTTCATCAACGATAAATATCCGCGCGCTACTAGTCCAACAGGAAAACTTCAGACAGAAGCCGAATGGAAAGTTGTTCCGACCATTGTGAAAAAAGGCGCTGCTGTCGGCTCAGGATCAACCATCCTCTGCAATGTAACGATTGGAGAAAATGCTATTATCGGCGCCGGCAGTGTTGTTACGAAAAATGTCCCGCCCAATACTATCGTTGCCGGAAATCCTGCAAAGGTTTTAAGAAAAATAATATAAGGCTTAAGGTCCAAGGCGTAGGGTATAAGGAAAAAGGCGAAAGGTTCTTCTGTCTTAGCCCAGAGCCTGACGCCTTGAACCCTATGCCCTTTTTTTATTTATGGGAAAATTTCAAGAGCTTAAAGTTTGGCAACGTGCAAAAGATTTAGCTGTATACATTTATAAGCTAACCGAAGAAAAATATTTATATATTGAAAAAGAATGTCAGGCTATATCGGGCATGTTAACCAAACTAATTCAATAAAGAAAGGCAAGCCTTACGCCTTAAGCCTTACGCCCTATGCCTATAAAATTAGATATCGTTAACCCAATAAACTACCCGTCTTGGAACAGCCTTCTGGCATTGTCTCCCAATGCAACTATTTTCCATTCATCAGACTGGGCAAAGGTACTGCATGAGTCATATAACTATAAACCAATATATTTTTCACTCATCCAAAACAACAGATTAAAAGCGCTGATCCCCTTCATGGAGGTAAAGAGCATACTTACAGGAAAAAGAGGGGTTGCCCTTCCCTTTACAGACTACTGCGATCCAATACTCTCTGAAGATATCCCTCATGAAAACATTTTTCTGCATCTATCTAAGTATGGGAAGGAAGCAGGCTGGAAATACATTGAAATAAGGGGTAACGGCGGTCTTTTCCATGATATATCCTCATCTTCGTTCTATTATGGACATGTCCTCGACCTTACTCCCGGTGAAAAAGAAATCTATTCCAGATTCAAAGATACCATACAGCGGAATATCAAAAAAGCTATTAAAGAAAATGTAGGGGTCAGCATAAACACTGCGGCTGAGTCTATAAGAGAATTCTACCGTTTACACTGCATAACCCGGAAAGAACACGGGCTTCCTCCACAGCCGTTACATTTTTTTCAGAAAATACATGAACACATCATCTCAAAGGGTCATGGGTTCATAGCGCTTGCCACACACTCAGGGAGGGTCATAGCAGGAGCCATCTATCTTCATTTTGGGGAAAAAGCGATCTATAAATACGGCGCCTCTGACAGAAAATATCAGCATCTCCGTCCAAACAACCTCGTCATGTGGGAGGCGATACGCTGGTATTCTGAAAATGGATATAAAGATTTCTGCTTTGGCAGGACCGAGCCCGAAAATCAAGGACTTTTGCAGTTCAAGAGAGGCTGGGGAACTGATGAAAAGATCATAAAATATTTTAGATATAGCGTTAATAAGAAAAGATTTATAGAAAGCAATTCATCAAATAATACAGGTCTGCATACAGGCATTTTCAGAGCAATGCCAATTCCTCTATCAAGGGCAATTGGTAAAGTGCTGTACAAACACATGGGATAGAAAAGGTCTGAGGCGCAAGGCAGAAGGCAAAAACAGATGCAAGACAGAAGGCAAAAAAGGCATAAGGGTGGAGGTAAATAAGGATAAGGGTGAAAATAGGGTGGCGGTTATCGATCCGCTCAGGGATGCCAGATGGGATCCTTTTGTCGAATCCCATCCTTTTGGATGGATCTGCCATCTGTCATCGTGGAAGCGCGTTTTAGAGGAAAGTTTTCCCCATATGAAGGGACACTATTTAGCGCTTATTAACGAGAAAGAAAATACAATCAAAGCTGCGCTGCCTGTATTTGAGGTTAGAAGCTGGCTTACAGGGAACAGGTTAGTAAGCATTCCCTTTGCAAC
>ERZ1292630.2492-Hain-H41-02um-R3-2492-length-16990-cov-6_pt1 | contig 16990 bp, 15 predicted proteins | sample MGYA00564408_ERZ1292630 | MGnify/ENA primary metagenome ERZ1292630 (study PRJEB36523, sample SAMEA6512641) | groundwater metagenome | collected 2019-01-08 | study: AquaDiva: Metagenomics assemblies of 32 groundwater samples | reverse complement strand
ATTCTGTAACCATACTAATCCAGTAAGGTTGTCCGTTACTGTGCCATTACTATTATCCGTAAAGCGGGGATTGGGAGAAGCTATCCCTTTATTCGAATCAAGCATATCAGCGGCACTGGCAGCGGAAACACCTGGATAGCCGAGAGTTCCGGAGCAGGCTAAAAAGGGGGCGAGTATAATCAGGCCAATAATTGCTGTACAAAAACTTAAAATAAACATTTAAAATCCTCCTTAAAAAAATAAAACACCATAAAAAGATATTACACCTGCTTATTTAATGGGGTGCAGTATATTCGCATTCCAAATTTCGAAATTGATCATCTGTCAATCCTGCATCCTTTAAATAATCTTCTATAAAGGCATTTATAGTTTTCCTCATTTCAGACATAGTTTCTTCATATGTTTCCCCCTCGACATGGCAACCCTGAAAGGCAGGACACTGAGCAAAGTACCCACCCTCTTCACATGGTTCAACAATAACAGTAAATCTGTATGTTTTATCTTTGCTCATTGTGATTTCCTCCTTAATCTTTGAAAGTTATTTGTAATGATGCATCTTTCGTTTGGCAAGAACCTTGATACAATTTTGCTTGATTCAACTATTTAGAATCGCACGGCAAATACACCAAGTCAAATCTTAGGACTAATTATAAGCTGGTGGTTTGTATAGGCTTATTACTTATTTGTACATACATTTTGCTGATGTTGAGTTTCTAAGATTCTAAGATGATCCTAAACGCCTTTCCAGGGCGTCTATTTCATCTTTAAGCCCTGCGGGTAATCTGTCACCAAACTTAGCAAGGTGTTCCCTGATTAATGGTATTTGCTTTTTCCACTCATCAGGATCAACTTTTAATAATTCTTCTAAGTCCTCAGTAGAAATATCCAGACCATCAAGATCCAGGGCATCTTTAGTTGGAACCCAGCCAATGGGTGTTTCTTCAGCTTTTCCTTCACCACAGACTCTTTCTATTACCCATTTTAAGACACGGCTGTTTTCACCATAGCCGGGCCATAGAAACTTGCCGTTTCTATTCTTACGGAACCAGTTAACATAGAAGATCTTTGGCAACTTGTCAGGGTCGGCTTGTTTCCCGATCTTGAGCCAATGGTTAAAGTAATCGCCCATATGATAGCCGCAGAAAGGCAGCATTGCAAATGGATCGTAGCGCAGTTCGCCAACTTTACCGGCAGCAGCGGCGGTTTTTTCAGATGAAACAATGGATCCCAGGAAAGTTCCATGTTGCCAGTTGAATGATTGATGTATCAGAGGCACAACGCTTGCGCGGCGTCCGCCAAACAGGAAGGCCGAAATCGGAACACCCTTTGGATCTTCCCATGCAGGATCTATTACGGGGCATTGACTTGCAGGCACCGTGAATCGTGCATTCGGATGAGATGCCGGAGTGCCTTTATCTGGCGTCCATTCATTGCCTTTCCAGTCTGTCAATTTAGCAGGTGGTTCGTCTGTCATCTCTTCCCACCAGACATCGCCGCCTTCAGTATAGGCTACATTTGTGAAAATACAGTTTTCTCTCATGGCAAGCATACAGTTTGGATTAGTCTTTATGGATGTTCCTGGCGCTACCCCAAAAAATCCTACTTCCGGGTTAATCGCATACAGACGGCCATCTTCACCGAATTTCATCCAGGCAATGTCATCACCAACGCATTCTACTTTCCACCCGGGGATGGTTGGGATCAGCATTGCCAGATTGGTTTTACCGCAGGCGCTTGGGAATGCCGCCGTAACATATTTCTTTTCCCCATCAGGAGGCGTGATGCCAAGAATAAGCATGTGTTCGGCAAGCCATCCTTCTTCCCGTGCTATGAAAGATGCAATACGCAAAGCGAAACATTTCTTTCCTAACAGGGCGTTTCCGCCATAACCTGACCCGTATGACCAGATAGTCCGCTCTTCAGGAAAGTGAGTAATATATTTATTATCTGCATTACAGGGCCAGGCAACGTCCTCTTGCCCTTCTTCCAATGGACTGCCCACAGAATGAAGACAGGGAATAAAATCACCATCTTCACCCAAAACATCTAAAACAGCCTTTCCCATACGGGTCATAATCTTTGAATTATTTGCAACATAAGGAGAATCTGTTAATTCTATTCCGATGTGTGCTATTTTTGAACCTAATGGCCCCATACTGAAAGGAACAACATACATGATGCGTCCCTTCATAGAACCGGTATAAAGCTTAGTCATTTCAGCCTTCATTTCGTCCGGATCACGCCAATTGTTGTTGGGGCCTGCATCTTCCTTGTTTTTTGTGCAGACAAAAGTTCTATCTTCTACACGGGCAACATCTGCAGGATCAGATATTGCCCAATAACTATTCGGCCTTTTTGCATCATTTAATCTTACATACGTGCCGTTTTTGACCAGCATATCGGCCATTTCATCGTACTCTTCCTGGCTGCCATCGCACCAGACAACCTGGTCAGGTTGACACATTTTTGCAACCTCATCAACCCAGGCCAGAAGTTTTTTGTTCTTAGTTAGTGGGGTTGCGCTGCCCATAGAATCTTCTGTTAATTTTAAAGTTTAGTATATACGGTAAGAAATGTTTTTTTGATAAAAAGTCATTCTAAAACAAAATACTATTAAATTCCAACCAATTTTTCAGCTTTTCAGTTTTACAAAAACTTACATTTTCCAGATGAAAATTTAGCTAATTACTATATAATCAGTAATTTCAAGAAATCCTATTACTCTCATTTCTTATCAGGATGCCTAAGATAAAACGATTGTGTGTATATTGTGGATCAAGCTCAGGCAGTCAGCCTGATTACGCACTGGCTGCCAGGCAACTGGCACGTGCCATGGTGAGCAAGAATATTGATCTGGTTTATGGTGGTGCGGGTGTTGGTCTTATGGGTGAGATTGCTGACACTGTCCTTGAAGAAGGCGGAGACGTAATCGGCATAATCCCGAAAGGGCTCTTTGTTAAAGAAGTCGTTCACACCGGCCTTACCGAATTACGGGAGGTTGGCTCTATGCATGAACGGAAATTATTGATGTCTGAATTATCTGATGGTTTTGTAGCTTTGCCGGGAGGCTTTGGTACGATTGAAGAGATCCTTGAAATCATAACCTGGTCACAGTTGGGAATGCATCAGAAACCATGTGGCCTGCTGAACGTGCGCCGCTATTACGATAGGCTGATTGACTTTCTTGATCATGATGTCTCCGAACGTTTCATAAAAAAGATTCATCGCTCCATAGTGCTTGTAGAAGAGTGTCCGGATGCATTGCTGGCGAAGTTCGAGGCATACAAAGCTCCTGAAGCGGTGAAATGGATTGACCGGAAAAGTGCTTAAAAAAAGGAACAAGTGTCGGGTTGAAAAACACAATATGAAGATTTTTATACTTATATTTATTATATTTGTTGTCTCCATTATTGTGACTCTAAAATTGATCACATCACAGGAACCTGTAATGTCTCCTGATATTCCCAAATTAGATTCGAAAGAATACGATGCAGGAAAGCAGATGTATCAAGATAACAGAGAAACGCTTTATCGGCAAAACACAGAAACGGAAATAAATAATCAGAAATTAATGGCTTTTGCAAAGGCATTTGTTAATGTCCAATCATACATGAACAAAGCTGGCAGCAAAGCAAGTTATAAAGAAACCAGGAAGATTGTACATAACCAGGGATTAAGTGTGAATGATTATACAAGGATAGCGACACGGATGAATGAGAATCCTGATTTTCGAAATAAGATTCAAGAAATGATCAATGAGGCAAAGTAGGAGCGAACGGCAAAGCTGAGCTTAGCTCTGCCGTTCGTCCCTGCCTTTCATCAAAATTTCCTTAAAGAAACCTATGAGGTATACCAAATATCTATTCGTAATATTTATTATTATTTTATCAGTGAATAAAACAAGTTTTGCTCTGGGTAAAATTGTAGATTATTTTTTAAACAACCCGAATGCGTGGAACGATACAAAGCGGATTACGCATAGTACGCCAACCAAGATTGTAGTAGAAAATGGCGTGGCGGGATTGGGGTTTGAGCTTACAGATTTGACAGATGGGGATGAAGTAGCATTAATTTTTCTGGAAACTAAAAAGATAGAGAAAATGAGACATGAGGGATTATATGATGCAAGGGACAAACTAATACGGGGTAAAAACAGGATTGTGTCTGTCATTACGAGAAATTACGGTAGCCGTAAAAAGTTTCACTATAAATTCATACTTCAGAAAAATGTCAGCAATGCACCTGTCATAATATATAACGATGGCGATGCGGTTCTTGAAAGTAATTACGATGGCAGTACTGCGGTTGAAGACATGTCCGACCTGTCCGGGATTGAGCTTTGTGAGATTGAGATTCGTTAGTTGAAGCTGTATAAATCTTACGAAAATGACACATCCGCCTCATAGCAGTATTGGGCTAAACTATTTTATACTATTCTTTTCGTCTTGCGTCTTTTGTATTATTTTACTATCATTTATAAACGTCTCCAGCAACCCCGCCTGCCCGCCCGGTCTACGCCGTTCGCCAGCCCGACACGTCTTTCTGGCGGGGACGGGTACCTATTCGGGCAGGAAAGCCATGAGCACGTTCACCATTACAGGATTAGCCATGGCGAACATTCACAAACTCCCACTCATTTATATTTAGCAGGACATTAAGACTATGGGTACAATTTCAAATATCATAAAAATGTCAAAAGATAACCCCTTTTCTGACATAAAGATGATGAAATGGGTCACAAGGCTGCTCTCCTTTCAAATTGACGGCAGGCTTAGCAATGGTTACAGTTTCTCCCCCTATTTGATACACATAACGCCAACAAATCTATGCAACCTGCGTTGTAAAATGTGCGGGCAATGGGGTGAAACAGGCAACTATTATAATAAAGAATCCCGCCTTTTAAGAGAGACCATAAATATTGAGGAATTTGAGAGACTTATTGATGATGTCTCTAAATTTTCGCCAACTATTTTCCTGACAGGCGGTGAACCGTTTTATTATAAAGACATAATCAGGTTGATAAAATATATAAAACAGAAAAACCTGATATGTTGGGTAATCACGAACGGCACACTCCTTGAAAATTATGCAGATGAGATTGTCAGACTTGGAGTGGATGTATTGTACGTCTCCATCGATGGGCCGGAACATGCTCACAATGAGATCAGGGGCACCCACAACGGCTACCAGAAGATTTCATCAGGAATAAAGAAAGTCATTAACGCAAAGGAGAAGTTGAATAAACAAAGACCCCTGTTATGCCAGGTATTCACTATAACTGAACATTCATTTCCATACCTGGAAAACATTGCTGAAACAACTGAAAATCTGGGTTTTGAAATGCTGCTTATTAAACATCCATATTTTAATAATACAAAAACAGGTAAAGATTACGAAGCATTGATGAAGAGGGTATTCCAGTGTCATGCGCCTTCATGGCAAGGATGGGTTAATGACGAAACAAGAATAGACACATATGTCCTGCAGAAAAGCATTTCGCGCTTACTTCTCAAGAAACACAAATTCCAACTTGCATTCTTTCCTACTATTAAAGTTTCTGATATACCGCAGTATTACTCTAACACACAGGATATTTTCTATAACGGCGGCAAATCAAGAAAGAAGGTAAAACGCTGTATCGCACCCTGGACGCAAACAATGATTTATCCTAATGGTGATATAGTTTTTTGTAATGATAATCCTGACTATATTTTAGGAAACATAAGAACCGAAAGATTCCCGGAGATATGGAATAATAACAAATCCAGAAAGTTTAGGAAGTTTATCAGAGAAAATGTTCTGCCAATTTGCTCAAGATGCTGTGGATTATATTACCATCCCTTCTACCGCTCTGGCTCCAGCTTGAGAACATTAGCAAAGTAAATTAATAGGATACCGTCCGCTTGCCATTTGTAGGGCAGGGATTTCTGCAAGTATACACAGTGCGCCATAGCTGTCCGCCTGAATGCAGGCAACAAAATTTGGAGTGCCTAAAGTTTGAAGTGAGCTAATTTATTATGAAATGGTATAAAATATTTAATCTATTACCTGTTAAAGAAAGAGACCGTCAATCTTAATTCGATATTCGAAGTTCATTATTCCCTGCCCGACAACAGGCGGGGATATTTTTCAATTAAGAATATCGAACACAGAGCTAAGCTCAGCTTCGCCACGCTCAGCGGGGCTTTGCAGGTGGGTACAACATGTTGGTCGGTTTGGTGCTTTAAGCACCTAATGGCCTGGGAAATATATACGGGGCGTAGCTCAGCTTGGTTTAGAGCGCGGCGTTCGGGACGCCGAGGTCGGCCGTTCGAATCGGCTCGCCCCGACCAGTTCTCGATTACAACAAATCCATTAAATTCTTAACAAGAATCCTTCTTTCCAAGTCGCTCGTGTAACTTAAATAAACTTTATCAGATACCTGACTCTTTAATAAATATACGTAATACATAAATCAAAATCCTTAAAGTATGGGGCTTTCTTCTAATGTCGAAGGCATTTAAATCTCCGCAACTCTATTAAAATAAGAAATTCCTTACACATATTACCCTTTTAAAAAGAGATTGTATGGGGCAATTAATTAATTGCCCCATACAATCTCTTTTCTAATACCGTCTCAAATTTCTCCGCTGTTAGCAAGGTAACCTTTAGCAGCTTCCAATAGGGCTTGAAAATATTCCTGACTGTTTTGTATAAAATCTGAAATCCTTTTCCATTTTATATCCAGATATTCATGAGCAAGAATATTACGCAATTTTACCCAGCGTTGAAATCTCTCAACAAAATCCTGTGGAAGTTCAAGAAACCATATTGCCTGTTTTATTGAATCACTATAAGTATCAGGAATTATCTTTTTCTGGCTGGCTAAGATTATTTTGGATAAATCAAGAGAGCTATTTACGATATTTTCAATCCAGCGCTCAACATCGTTTCGTTTGTGAATATCATTGGTATAATCTCTTTCTGAGAAATCATTAAAATAAGAATAAATACTCATCTGCTCTTCAAGGAAGGAAATGGTTTTTTTCAGGCTCTCTCTATCCTGTGGAGTAAGGGATGCAGAACGCTGACTAATGGCATAATAATCATCTACGAACTCCCGATAATCTTCCGCCTCTTGTGTAATTATAAGCAAAAACTTAAGCCATAAGTCATAATCTTTTATAACCAAAGGCATGCCTTGTATAGCAGTGGCGGCAATACTTGCTGCGATTCTGTTAAGCACTATTAAATCAACGTCATCGGTCTTAAGTGTTTCTACACAGTCGCTCCATACGCGGTCTTCTATGAGATATTCCCTGTCTTGTTCTTCCCATTCTAAATATCCTTTCTGGGGAGTAAAATATACCGCAATATCCCAATCAGAGCTCAGGCGTATATTTTCTTTTGCACGAGAACCAAATATAAACGCCATAACCACATCCTCATTTTTCTCAAAATACTCCTTCAGGTTATTAATCGCTATGTTATCTTGCTTATTCATCTCTGAGAACTTGCCATGGTTAATATAATGCCTAAAATCGCTATAATTCTAATATTTTCCTATAATTAGTACAAGTGGTTTTTAAACTTTCATTTTGAAACACACACATAAAAAAAGGGTAAGGATCGTTTTGACCCTTACCCTTTTAAAAAGAAATTGTGAGGACAATTGATTAATTGCCCCTACGTTACACAATATTAAACACCTCTTAGAACGACAATGTCGTCTGCAAGTATGCCCAATCAGAACCTCTATCAACACCCGCTCCAGTATCTTCAATAAAATCATCAGCAAAGAAATGGGAATAACCAGCAACAACACCAAAATTCTTAAACAAATTGTAACTAACTGTTAAGTCTATTTCCTGACCTAGATCATCCTCCACTCTTCTTGTAAGGCCTGTCTTTGGGTCAGTAAATACATCTGCACCAACCCTGTTTACGCCCGCGGTGGTACCATAACCGGTGCCACCTGCAACACTATACCAGGAATCCGCCTCTTCATCTAAGGAGAAGATATGTCCCTTAACATCAATGCCGAGTTTCTTCGTTGGTTTAATGCTGAAGTGTATCTGATGATCCTTGATGTTCTGCCATGCGATAAAGTCTATATATCCCAATTGCGCGTGTCCGGTTGGATACAGATGGTCAAACGTCTTTGCAGAGCCTGAAGTTGGCCTCTCATCACCACTTGCAAAGGCATAGGCATAACCTATCCTTGGTGTCCATGGAATATTCTTAAATGTGTATCCACCACCAGCATATATTGCAAATGCCTGTATGGGGGAAGTGAAATTTTTCGCAGTGAGTCCTCCAAAAGCAGTAGTAGTTGTAGCTTGCGCATAGTCTACCTTCCCGAACTGCCATGCAGGTTCTACTGTATAATCCAAACCACCAAGACCTGGAATATCCTTGCCGTCAAGCCTGAAACCGGCAGTATACCTCTGCTCAGTACTTCCATGTAATGTTCCTGACGCTACATCCTTTTCAAGTGATATGGCTCTAGCAAGAAAATAAGGTTCAAAAACATTACCTGCGTAAATTTTGAATTGTGAGTATACGCCGTATAACACCTCATCACGCCTGCCCAGTAGATTCGGCAGCCAACCAATTTCTGTTACAGTAGAAGCAGTGGCAGCACCGCTAGTAACAACACCGACATCACCTGAAGCGGCACCTGTATTAGTTTCCTGAACCTGAAAAGCAAAAACATCTATCCAGGCATTTTTCTTATTATCCCATCTTACTCTTCCGCCGTCATAAGCTCTTGCCTGGTTTGCCCAGTTCAAAGTACCAATAAGCCTGTCATTACCATAGGACGCTTGCCATCTTCCCACTCTTAGCCCTACATTAGTAAGTATAGGGTTTAAATCTCCAAGATTCCTTAATTCTGCATAACCCTCCAACAGATCCGTCCTGCCTAAGTTACCGGCTGTGCCCTGCTCAGCGCCGAACGTGCGGCTATCCTGTAGTTTTATGAAACCGCGCACATTCTTATTGATATCAGCATCAAAGTGCAACCTGACCCTTTGTAGCGTAAACTCATTGTCAACTCTCCTGCCTCTCTCAGCCGGATTGTTTATACCGCCGGCACCGTAAGAGTATGACAACTCCCTTTGTAGTGTGCTTGAATTTACCGATACCGAAGAAGCGGTACCTAATGCTATTGGAAACTGCACCTGATTCTCAAAACGGTGCCTTACCTCAAAGCCAATCTTCAAACCCGTGATATCACCGGCAGTGACGTTACCAACAGCGTCTGCTTCCAGCGCCTCTATCCTCTTAATAAGGTCAGTGTACGCAGCGCCGGAACCGGCTGCCTGCGCCTTTGCATCCTGCACCCCTACCAGCGCATACGCTGATGAGATTGCAACAACTACTGCAAACACAATAAAATAATTTCTAATTTTCAACATACCTAACCTCCCCCCAAAAAAATGTACGAAAAATTAACAAATCTGGCCAGTGCTGCGATTCAGAGTTATAGTAACGGCAATCACAGCACTGACAATTATATAAGTAGGGGCGAAAAATCTTTCGCCACTACTAAGAAATTTTGATGCCTTCAATTCGGTACAGGGTGAATGAATTTAAATCGTATTATTACGCAAACTCAAGACTACTAAACTGCAAACTACAGTGTGTGTTAATATCGGCGACCCTCCTACTATGTTCAAATGTTTACATTGGAGTTAATTACCATTATCAGTGGATTCGGCCTTCCTGCCCGACTGCAGGCGGGAATCCATCCCTACACTTTAATGAAGCTTGCTAACGCAGGCTAAAGCCTGCGGATACTTCTACTTACGTCCACCGAGGCCAATTCCCAGCTTTGCTTCAATGTTGTATACTCTTTCCAGCATATCGCGTTGTGATCTTACGCGTGACAACTGGTTGACCATTGGAGCCCAACCCCACCACCACGCATAGTCCTGCTGACCGTGTGCAACGCCTTTGTAACCTTTGAGCGCATACCAGAACCACAGGTTGCCATATTCTACTTCAATTTGGCTTGGATTACCATCATTATGCATAAAGTTTGCATATACGCCAAGGATAGGACCAACAACTGGAACTTTACCACCAGTTGTCTTAAACGCTTTAAAAACGCCTTCACCAAGCAACTTTACACCCAGTTTATCAGCGATCGCATCACCCATCGGGTAAATCCCTCTGTTCTTGACGTCAATCCAACCCTTCTCAAAACACTCTTCTACGAGGAGTTGAGCTTCATCGCGTTTACGATATGCTGCAAACATATATTCATCAAGCGCCTCAAACCATAATCTTGCAAATCGCCCGCTATGGCAATTACTGCAAAGCTCCACCCATCTCTCGAGTTTCTTCTTGTTCGGACCATCATACAGGTCTATCTTCTTATCCATAGGCGGAATGGTTATACCATAAGGATAATCCTTCATGCTTGACTTGTATTCAACCTGTACTGGTGGGAATGTGCCCATTCTCCAACGTCCCTTGGAAGTCACATTGTGTCCCCATGTTCCTGTTGTGTAATTATACATATGACAGGTCTGACAGGTGGGGCTGCGCATTTCAGGTCCGCCTAGCGCAACATCATTCAGGCCCTTATCCAATGCCCATGTTTCATGCTCCATATCGTAAATAACACCCATCTTCGAGTCTTTGTAAGTCTCGGCATCCGGATGATCAGCGCCCATGTGGCATGAATAACATGCCTCAGGTTTTCTCGCCTCTTCAGCGCTAAACTTATGTCGCGTATGGCATGGGTCGCATTTCTCCATTGAGGGGTGACACTGGTCACAGCCTATGAATGAATAACCTTCGCCCCTTCTGAAGCCTTCGATATACCATGGAACAACAACATTTGATACCCATGAATCCCTGTGACTCGGCCTTCCATCTGCAATTTCAGAGGCAAATTCCACGACCTGCTGTCTGTGACACTGCTTACAGGCGTCATCAGCTACAGGCAAAAACAGCTCATCATGACTTTCACCATGACAGTAGCTACATGTTACTTGGTTTATCTTTATACCGGCAGCTTCTTCAATCGCCCTTGTCTTTTCAGCAAATTCAGCGCTTTTCCTTGGACTTGCATGAGTTGAAGTCTTCCATGACAGATAAATACCTGGAGTTACTTCCGCATGGCAGCCCATACAGTCTCCACTAGCATAATTATCAAACAGGTCTTTAAAAGCGCTTAAATCAGGTCTTATATAATGATTCTTCGGACTCCAGTACATATGAAGCGGCACAGGTTTGTAATAATCAGCCCAAGGGCCGCTACCCTTCTCCAAGCCAACCCAGTTTTCAAATCCTTTTTGATCTTTCTCAGTCGGGAAAACCAACCTTTCCGGAGATGGATTCACAGATCCCTGCGCAAAGACTGCGCCGCCGCTTAAGATCAGAAAAGCCACACAAATTAACAATACGGCGCCAATTCTAAAATGCTTCATACCGCCCCTTTTCCTTCCACCTTGAAATTACAATTTTTACAAAGTTACAGGTAAAAGCACACGCCGCCTACTGAGACTGGTAGAATTGTACAACTTTATGTAAATTTGTCAATATATAATACAGTAATTTTCAAAATAATTTGCTACTGTATATGGCAACAACACTTACAATGTGCAATATATAGTACCCTGATTCATTTCAGAGTAGGGGCGAAAAATCTTTCGCCCCTACCGCTCTACGCATGCAAAAGCATAATAATAATCCTAAATCCAATATTTTAATTTTCAAGCATGTATACACCAAGAGCAGCAAAATCACCACAGTCTACGCAAAATGATTCACCTTGTTCCTAACCCGAACGAGTCGGAAGTAACACGTAGGGCAAGTCTAAAGAAATTCAAAATAATGGTCAGTTTTTTTGTGCTTGCTTATCGAAATACTCTTTGCGCATTTCATGCTTTTTTTCGATATGGCAGTCACCACATACGTTGAAGTCAAAGGAAATATTGGCTAGCTTTTGCCCCTGTTCAACATCGCTTTCATCTCTCACGCCCGCCATCAAGTAAGCGTACACCTCTCCAGGACCATGACATGCTTCACAGCCAACACCTGTCGCTGCGTAGATTCCCTTATCTTCCCTGTAACCGGTGGTGTGGCATTTGTAACACTGCTTCTTATAATTCTCATCACCTGCATTATAATCCGGTTCTTTCTGTATTCTCTCAAAAGTCTTAAATTTTGAATTGCTCCACCTTTTGACGTGATCCGGATGCCGGGTTTCGTGGCATTTAACACATTCATCGTTTCCTACATAAAGTTGATACTGCCCTGTAGGACCAAAGAAACTTTCCCTTCGCAACCTTATTTCCTCTTCTGGATTCAAAACCCGAAGCCGCTTCCACATCTTTATAAGCTCATCGGCAGCATAACGGCCCTCTTCCATCTCCTCCCTATCCGAATACATATGCTCATGCGCAGGTTCCGACTCAAGAGCCCTGCCATTTCCACCATGACATACTGTACAGCCATAAACGTCATAAGGAATAGGAAGTTCTTTCGGATGCAATTTTACCAACTTCTCTTCATCAATATGACATGTCATACACCTGTCTACCCGCTGACCGCTCTCCTGATTACTCCAAAGACCCTCGCCCTTAAGCAATATCTGCTTTATCTCCAGCTTCTTGCCCTTTAAGGCTTCACTCTCCTGTATCTCGGCCATCTGACACTGTTTCCACTCAGGATTAAACTCTTTATAAAACCACACTACGGAAACACCTAAAAGCAGGATAGATATCGTAAGCAGCCATATTAATTTAACGTAAGGACCCATATTTAAAAGTTTAGAGCTGTATTAAAAATTTGAAGAGATAAGATGTATTTAACATCAAATACATATCTTAAGAAAATTTTTATAGGGATTAATAACATAATTGCAAATAGACTCATAAAAATATAGTATCTAACGACGCCTAAAGTTTTATAGAAATTTTTAAATATAATCTGCGGCAAAACCAGGCAAATACCAAAATACAGGACAAAGAACGCAATTCCACCGGTAATAGGAAAATTTACCATTTCTGATACAGGCATCTCCTTTAAAACAGTTTTATCTTCCCATGGCCAGTAAAACATTCTAGCCGGCCCCCTGAAAAACTGTCCGATAATAATAAGTATATACCACATCGCAAAACCAAAACCAAAAACCGATACAGCCACCGGCCTATCCCTAAAGGTATATCTGCCAATACCAGTTTCCTTGTTCGGATCAATAAAAGGAACCAGTATTAAGCCTACAAGCAAAATACTGGGAATGATTACACCTGCTAACCATGGGTCAAAAAATATAAGCATCTCCTGCAGCCCTATGAAGTACCACGGCGCCCTCTCATCAATGGGTGTGTCAGCAGGATTTGCCAGTTCTTTTAACGGCGCATCCATAAAAAGGGACCACACCATTATTATGAACGTAAATATAAGTCCGGCAAGAAATTCTATTCCGACAGAATCACGGAGATGTTTTACGGTATAGTCCTGCTCTTTAGGTGTCAGAGTCTCGAAGCCTTCCTTGTAGTCTCCTTTTACGTTAATATTCTTAACGTATTCCCACTCCCTTTCCGACATGCGAACTATAACTTCGCCCTTTTCCTTTGATTCTTCTTTCAATTCAGCCATTTATTATTTTCCCACTGCCTGCATTGATAATTGTACATAGTCTCATTATACAGTTCGCCCATAAATTAGGGACAATCCCTGGACTGTTTTCAGCCCTTGAAATACAACCCTAACATAAATCTAACCAACATAATCGTTATCCCCACATGGAAACCTAAAGGTTTCCGCTACAATAGACATCGGTTACAGCGGTCCTGAAACCCCTCCAGCCCTTCTTATACGCCAGAAATGGAACCCCATTAACCCGGCTATTCCAAGAGGTATTGCTATTGCGTGCAAAAGATAAAATCTTAATAAAGTAGGCTGACCAACCGATGTGCCGCCCACCAGAATAGAATTCACATCTTTCCCGGGAGCTAATATAGCAAATGGCCCCTTTGCCCCTAGTAAGGGAGCATTTTCTCCCATACTGGTTCCTATAGTAACTCCCCAGTAGGCCAACTGGTCCCATGGAAGCAGGTACCCTGTGAAACTTGCAAGTAAAGTCATTACCAAGAGAATCACCCCTACAATCCAGTTCAATTCCCTTGGGGGTTTATATGCCGCTGTTAGGAATACACGCAACATGTGAAGGGCAACAAACATTACCATTAAATGGGCCGTCCACCTGTGCATGTTTCTTATCAGAACGCCAAACGGCACAATGTATCGCATGTCCTCGATATTCGCATAAGCCGAATTCACATCAGGGTTATAATAAATCATTAAAAACGCTCCAGTACATGCAAGTAAAGAAAAGAAGAATACACTTAAACCTCCCAGGCAAAATGTATACGTTATTATCCTCCTCCCACCCACACTCATGTTATACGGATGCAACTGCATGATCTTCGCAATTCCGCGCATGAGGCTGTTGAAAGGAGACAACGGCTTAAATTCACCAAATAATAAGTCACCAAACACAGCCTTCCAAACCTGGGTTTCCTTTACATCTATTTTCTTATCTTCTTCTTTACTTTGCTTTTCCATAATAAACCAACCCCGCTCATCTTAACATCGGGTAAATCGCCAATTTACTTTTACTTCGCCTATTAATCCCCCTCTTTCCACCTTTAAAGGGGGATACGGGATATTTAGGGGAAATTTTTTCTTTGTTTATGTCATGACGGTAAAATAAAATCCAAACCGACTTTTAGACCTTTATCTATGAGTAAACGCCCATCATCACTCATTGAGATATGTACACGGTCTAAAGGTCTCGGCGGAGGACCGGCAAAATTTACTCCATTTTTATGAAACTGTCCTCCGTGACAAGCGCATTTAAATATTTGTTCCTTCTCAAGCCATCTAGGTTGACACGACAAATGCGTACATACCGCTATAAGCGCATACAGACCTTTTTCCTCCCTGACAATCCACACCTTGCGCGAACTTATGAGTGTTACAGAACCCATAGGATAGTCTTCCGGCCTGCCTGCTTTGAATATGTCTGAAGGTTCATAGGAGACTCTGGGAATTAAGTAACGAACAGTAGCGAAGGCCCACATAGAAACAAGCCCCCAGAAAAGTAACCAGGCTGACCAGAAAAGCCCCCTTCTGGTCGCTGTCTTTGGATGTGTCAGAAGCGATTCAGGTTCGTAATTTTCGTTACTGGACAAATCAATGTGTGCCATAATTAAAACTCGACTAATTTATTTCAAAATTTAATAAGGCAAACACCCTGTCTTTTAAAGAAAAACATGTTACATATTCCTCTCTAAAAGCCAAGGCTTTCAATCTAATCGCTGACAAGTGAATTTTGATATGAAAAAAACTATATAATTTTGGAGGGAATTAACATCTCTATCGGAAAATAAAATAGATACGGCCTTATCCTCCCCCCACCTTACTGAAAATTAGGACAAGTCATATGAATGACTTGCAAACACTATATAAATTTATGTTCTAATGTCAAGTACTTTTTAACTTTATTTTAAATATTTTTTCAATGTCAAGTCTTTTCTATCTTGTGTGTCAAGGCAAATAGAAAATGTCAGGTTTTTGGCAAATTAAAAATGTCAGCCGTGTAAGGGTGGGCACCCGCCCGAACGACGCAGCCCGCCCGGATGAATCCGTTCGCCTGCCCGACACGTCTTTCTTGCGGGGACGGGTCGGGCAGGTTGCCCACCATACTGTAGCTTATCAACTTTTACCGTATTTTATGTAGCTTACTCAATGGAAGACAAAGTGCGATTCCGTCTGAAGCAAAACAGACTGGAGTTACACAAAATAAAACAGTTGAAATCAACACAAGATAACTGTAGACTTTTTTAATCAATAGACAAGCAAGAGGTCATAGGTTCGAGTCTTAATATCGACCGCCATTAGTTTAATGACGTGCTTAAGTTTAAAAATGTATTAACTCTGAATTTTATTTTAATGATTTCTGAAATATTGATATTAAATTAAGGAGGGATATGATGAAAAAAGTCGTGATTATATTAAATATAGTTGTTTTATTAGTAATATTCTCTTTTTATGGGTATGGTATTGCTGATCAAACTAATAGTGGTTCAGGTAGTGATTCCTCAACGACCCCATCATCCGGGGCAACAACACACATTGTTGAGATGACGGGTAATTATGAGTTTGTTCCCTCTTCATTAACGATTAAGCAAGGAGATAGTGTGAAATGGGTTGTGTCCGGCATAAAGGCTCACGAAGTAGCAAGCGGGACAGTAAGTGAAGAAGGGAAGGGTATACCTGATGGCCTCTGGGATTCAGGCAAAATGGCTTCTGGGAGCTTTGCCTACACTTTTAACTCTACCGGCACGTTTCCTTACTACTGTAATATGCATATTGATCAGGGGATGATAGGGGCGATTACGGTTGAATAATTTCCTCATGAAGAATATCAATACGTCGATGATTGTGCTGCTCATTCTTTCCTGTATATCGTTCGTTGGATGTGGCAAAACGGATGAAGTGGACACGGATAAAGTGGACACGTTAATTCAATGGCTAAAGGATAATGACAAGAATGTCCGGCAGTTGGCGGCAGAGGAGATGGGGGAGATAAAGGATACCCGCGCAGTTGAACCCCTGATTGCCGCATTGAAGGATAATGACAGAAGTGTCCGGGGGAGCGCGGCAGAGGCGCTGGGAGAGATAAAGGATGCCCGCGCAGTTAAACCCCTGATTAATGTGCTGAAGGATGATAACAGCAGTGTACGGCGGGATGCAGCAGCGGCGCTGGGGAAGATAGGCACACCTGCAGTTGAACCCTTGATTGCTGCACTGAAGGATAATGACAGCGGTGTCCGGCGGTATGCAGCAGCGGCGCTGGGGAAGATAAAGGATGCACGCGCAGTTGAACCCTTGATTGATGCATTGAGGGATGTTGACAGCGGCGCCCGGGACGATGCAGCAAGGGCGCTGGGGAAGATAAAGGATACACGCGCAGTTGAACCCTTGA
>ERZ1292630.2487-Hain-H41-02um-R3-2487-length-16999-cov-5_pt1 | contig 16999 bp, 12 predicted proteins | sample MGYA00564408_ERZ1292630 | MGnify/ENA primary metagenome ERZ1292630 (study PRJEB36523, sample SAMEA6512641) | groundwater metagenome | collected 2019-01-08 | study: AquaDiva: Metagenomics assemblies of 32 groundwater samples | reverse complement strand
AGCAGCGCCACCTGCCCGGCATGATATGCCTCGTGGAAGTGGATGAAGTGGGCCGCGCCCTTCACGCTGCTGTAATCGGGGACGGGCTCGGCCCATTTCTCCTCGGTCGCGTTCTCGATGCCGCGAAGGAGACGCTCCTGCGACGTCGCAAGGGCGGCCAGCAACTCAGAGAGCGGCAGGCCGTCACCTTCGCCCGTGATCGGGGCGGCCCCACGCTTGTAGCGATCGGCAACGTCGGGCGCGAGGACAGCCGGCTCTCCTAGCAACTTCAGCATCCCCTCGCGCGACGCAACGATGTGTCCCACGATCCAGTTCATGCAGTTGCCGTCCGGCTGGGGTTGAATCAGCGCTTCGGCGTCGGTGATTCCTTCCGCATTGACCCTAGTGGCGTAGAGGCTGATCTCGAAGAGCCGCGCCAGCGTTTTTCCGATCATGAGTGAATCTCCTTCACGTAAGCGACGCGGTTACTCCCGGTTTCGGCGCGGAGCTAGGCGCCCGCCGGCTCCCATCGGAGAATGTCGTCGTCCAGGGTAAGGCGATATCCTGAGTGCGCCGCCGCCAACCGGGCGTGCACGGCCTCCACGGTCGGGTAGGACCCGGTGCCAAGGAGACGGGCGTCATCCACAAGCACGACGTCCCCCGCGCGCCGTCGCGCGGCGATCGCTTCCAGTTCGTCTCCGAGCGGCGTTTCCTTCACGCCGTGGGCCGTTCCCTCGCCCGAGTAGTGTCCGTCGAGCCAGAAGAGAACGGGTTCATCGATCCGCTCGAGGAGCGGCCTTAGCACCGTCGCGCTGTCTCCGGTGTGGACGTGGATCCATGGCCAACGCCCCAGGCGGCGCGCCGCCCGCTCGGCAAGCCCGGCGTCGAGTTCGATGGTGTGAATTTCTCGAAATGCCTTCCGGCACTTCCGGGACATCTCGCCTTCGAACGTGCCCGTCTCGATCAGCAGGGCGGTCCCGTGGCGCCGCGCAAGTTCCCGCACCGCCCGAGTCTTCACGACGTGCGGCGGTGGCAGCGTGGGCGTCCTGCGGTAGGCGCTCCAGTCGCGGGCGTCGTTCCAGGATGCCTTGGCGGCGCGGAGATGCTCGCGGAGCCCGTCGGGAAGGTGCGAGACGATGGATGAACCCATGACCGGGAGTATACTCAACCTCGCCATGAACCGTTCCCGCCTCCTTCTCGGCGGCCTCGCGGCCGGTCTTCTCCTCCTCGCGACAGGCATCGCGCTAGGGCATGGCATTCTCGGCGCGGAGTACGTCCGCGCCTTCGCGTCCCACCGCGCGCACCCCGTGAACGCCATCACGGTTCTGGAGAACACGGCGCTCCGGCTCGGCTACGGCTTCCTGGTTGTGTTCCTCTATGCCGCCATACGCCCGCGCTTCGGCGCCGGGCCGCGCACGGCGCTCTTTGCTGCGTTGATCCTCTGGGTCGCCGCCTTCCTTCCCCGCCAGATGCTGCTATCGGAGTTCGGAATACTGGAGGGGTGGCAGCTCGCCCTCAGCCTGTCGTGGAGTGCCGCCGAAGTCGCGCTTGCCACGCTCCTCGGAGCGTACATCTATCGAGAGCGCCCGTCACGGGACACGAGGCGCCCCCTAGAGTGAACGGCCTCGCGCTCGCGGCGCCTCTTCTCCTTCTTCTTCTAGGGGGCGCTTGCTCGTCCACGTCTCCTTCGATCGTGCGCGGCGGCGAACCCGACTCCATGGGACTCGTGGTCCTCGATTGTGAGCTGAAGTTCGAAGCGGCCGACAATCCGCGAAGACTCGACCAGTTTTTCACCACGGGGCTCGACAAGCTGAACAAGCCGCAGGCCGCCCAGATTGCTCTCTATTGCAATGCCGAGGACCCCGATCAGCTCTCGGCCGCCCAGCCGACTCGTGGGCTTCTCCTCATCGGCCCCCTCGTACCCGGGACGTATTACCTGGAGCGAGTCGGGGCGGAACGGGACTTCATCGAGACGAACCCGCGAGACGGTCTTGAAATCGTCCGCGATCCGGTGACCTGCCGGCCCGGAAACGCAGGCACCAGCCGCATCGCCTTCGTCGTGGAGCCTGGAGACGTGACCTACGTCGGGCGGATGACGGCAGCATGCGATCTTCGCGCTCCCGATCAACCGTCGGCGCGCCTTGCCGGGATCATCCGACGCGTGACGTGGGCCGCGGACGATCGGACCTGGTCCATCACGTGGGACCGGAACATCCGTCACGAGATCTCGGCGTGGGAGCGCATGTTCGTGAGCCTACGAACCACCGCATGGGGCGACCCGATCGCGCGGCGGCTGGAGTTCCTGAGGAGCCAGCAGCCGTAACAGCATTGCGGCCGGGGAATCCGATTCCCCGGCCGCTCGGTGTTTCAGGCTGGAGCGCCCGGCCTTACTTCACCTTCACCACTTGCCGTACCAGGCGCGTGTCGCCCACCTGGATCGCGGTCCAGTAGATTCCCGTACTCGCCTCGCCGCCACTCGCGCCTCGGCCGTCCCAGGTGATGCGGTGGGCGCCGCCGCCGAGTGTCCCGTACTCTCGGCGTGCCACGCAGCGCCCTTGGACGTCGAAGACGTCCAGCCGCACCGGCGCGGGCCGGCTCAGATCGAGCCGGAGCGCCAGCGTGGAGGCGAACGGATTCGCGAGAACCGCGAGCCGTGGCGCCGCGGGAGCGGCCCCACCCTGCACGACACCGGTCACGTTCAGCTTCACGGAATCGGCGTCCATCAGCACGGGCGCGGCGCGGCCGTTGTTCACCCAGATGTTGTACATGTCGAGACCCGCGCTATTGGTCGTGTTCTGATCGCGGAGGAACTCGACGTATTCCTTGGAGGTCGTTTGGTAGTAGAGGCGCGCCGACAGGGTCACTGCCGTCGGCGGAAGCGCGAACGAGGCGATGTCCCAGTTTTGTCCGTCGGCGTAGCGTGGACCCGGCCCCGGGAAGTGCGGATCGACCGGCGCTCCACCGAAGACCGTAAAGGCCGCGTTCGTGAAGCCTAGCGGCGGGACCCGGTTGTCCTTGTAGACCGAATCGTTGAGGGTGAAGTGGAACGACTTGCCGCTCGGAGCGCTAAGCGCGCTGGCAAGCGCGGGCGACACACCAAGTTCGATCTCGTAGACCTGCGGCTCTGGAGTGAGCGACAGGACGCCAGTCGAGGCGTTGTAGGCGCCCGATTCGTAGACAATCGTCCCCACCGCGTCGCGCGCCGTCAGATGAATCCACATCCGTCGCCCTTCGGGATAGCCGGTCGGGAGTTTGTGACCGGTGCGGTTGGTCACCGTGGCGATCGCCCGGAACGAATCGGCCTCCAGGGCGTAGGTGAGGCTCATGACCGCGGCCTTCTTGAGCGTCTCCACGGCGCGTGCGGAGGCTGCCGCCAGAGCGGAGGCATCGGTCTCGGCCGGGAAGAGGGTGCCGATGATCGGCCCGAGCCAGGCATTCCCGCCCGTCATGTCGTGGAGCGGAAGATCGGGCCGCGTCGGCGCCGCCGGATCGTTGCATCCCTTCCCCGAGACGTCTCGCATGTGACAGTCCTGGCAGGTCGAGACAATGCCGTCCGCCTTGTTCCCGGCGAATTCCGGCGCGTAGACGCCCGTCACGTAGGAGCTGTTCTTCCACTCGCTATAAGTCCGCTCCAGCGGAAGAAGAACCTCAGAGTCCATCGACGCAGGCGGGGAATCGAGCGGCCCCGGCGCGTAGTCGCCATCGGCGACCTTGTTGAAAACCGGATTCGAGACGTCGTGGCAAGTGCCGCAGAAGTCGGCCGTGCGATGGAAATTGGACGTCACGACCGAGTGCGGCGCGACGGTGTCGCTGAAGGGGCCGCGCTTCCTCGGATCGGGATCGATCACGTACTGACCCCCCGCGTAAGTCGTCGGCACGTGGGAAGGAATCAGGCCGAGAACGGTCAGATCCTCGATCGGGCTGATCCCCGCCTTGTAAACCGGATCGGCCATCCGGTGGCAGACGTCGCACGCGACGCCGTCGCGGTCGGCCTGCGTGACCTGACTTCCACTGGTCGGCTGGCTCCGGCCGCCCACCCATCCCATCGGGGTATGGCAGCGGATGCAAAGATCGCCCGAGGAGGGTGCGTCCTGCTCCGCGATCGCCAGACAGGCGAGGAAGAGCGGGTCGCGCATCGCCTGCGCCATCATGCTCCCCTGGAAGTTCTTCACCGGCTCCGTGGCGGCATCGAACCCGCCGTGGCATGTCGCGCAGACGGTGCTGGTCGTGAAATTTCCGGACTCGAGCGGTTGGGTGCCCGGCTGAATGAAATCGCGGAGTGTGGTCGGCGCGATGCCGCCCGGGGTCGCCACGATCGTGAAGTTGACGTCGCTGGAGTCGACTCCCTGATTTCCGACGACGTCACGCGCCAGGACGCGTACGCGCGCCGCGGTGGTCGGGGTGTTGTGGACGAACCAGGTGAACGATCCCGTGTTGGCCACGCTCATCGCGAGCGGCTTCCAGGCCGCCACGGCTCCATCCTTGTAGAAGACATCCACGTTCGTCACGGCCACGTTGTCGGTGGCGGTCCAGGTGATGGTCTGCGCCGCTCCGCCGGTCCACGACTGTCCGCCGTTCGGCGACGTCACCTGCACGGCCGGAGGAACGGTGTCGCCGCCAAGCGTGGGGACGAGGTAGTTGAGGATGTCGTTCACGTTGACGGCAGACACGTTGCTCACGTTCGTGGGATTGAGCCCTTGGAACGTCGGTGTGTTGGAGTAGACGGTCCGATCGAGGATTTCCGTCTTGCTGATGACTCCGTCGCCGTCGTGGTCAGTATTCTCGATGCTCAGCATCGCCGCCTGCCGGCCCGCGTCGTTATTGGCGAAGCCGGGAATCGCGGCCGCGACGGCCTCTCCGTAGAGGTTCTTCGGACCGGCTCCCGTGAACGCGAAGTGGCAGACGCCGCAATGCCCGGAAATGCTCGGGAGATTGTCGAGCCGCGTCCCGACCGCGGACGGATAGGTGTTGAAGAAAGAGGTGCGGATCGTCGGCCTTCCGTGAGCGGGTTTCGGCATCATGAGGAGCAGCAGAGCCAACACCGCGAGAAGCAGGAGCAGTAGGAGATGCGGGTGATGAACAGCCGTGTGTTTCATGGGCGCCTCCGCGAGTGGCGCTGCGTGATTGCTTCCAGGAGGACCCCTCCGCCGGGGTGTGGCGGCCTCGGCGGAGGGAAACGCTAAGGAGGTTGTGACGTGCTTCTCCACCGCAGGGAACGTGCCGTGGGCCGGGTGAAATCACGGAAGCCGGTAGATGCCGCCATCACTGGGGCTTACAATGGCACTCAGGAATCACGTGAATGGGTGGTGGTTGACCGGATCTGTCATTCTGTCAGAAACGATCGGGGCCCGGCAGTCAGGCGACACTTCCGGAGCGTCACAGGGCTCCGCCGGCGACGTAGTGGAGGACATGAAAACTACGCGGGAGAGAGTTTCGCATTTAGTCGTCGTGGCGGCGTTGGCCGCATGGGCCGTGCTTCCCGTCGCCCGCGCGGCCGCCGCCGTTGATGCGGCGCCGCCCCCCACCCGACCCCTGATAGAGAAGGCCGTCTTCGCGGGCGGCTGCTTCTGGTGCGTGGAGACGGCATTTGAGGGGCTTCCCGGAGTGAAGGCCGTCGTCTCGGGCTACGCGGGCGGCAAGGAGGAGCGCCCCAAATACGAGCAAGTCTCCGCGGGGCGGACAGGACACGCGGAGTCGGTCGAAATCACGTTCGACCCCGCGCGGACTTCCTATGAGAAGCTGCTCGGTGTCTTCTGGCACAACATAGATCCGACCCAAGCCGGAGCCCAGTTCTGCGATCACGGCGAGCAGTACCGCTCCGCCATCTTCTACGCGAATGGCGCGCAGCGGCGGGCCGCGATCGAGTCACGGAAGCGCCTGGAGGCGTCGAATGTCTTGAGGAAGCCTATCGTGACGCAGATCGCGCCGCTCACGCGCTTCTGGCCGGCCGAGGAGTACCATCAGGACTATTACAAGAAGAACCCGGTCCACTATCAAACTTACCGGCTTGGATGCGGACGGGACAGGCGACTCAAGGAACTGTGGGGCCCCGGCGCGGGCAAAGGGGGAACGCGATGAGTGAACAAGCGAAGCCGAGAGCCGGCGCCATCACCTGGTGCGACCTCACCGTCCCGGACGCGCCGCGCCTGCGCGACTTCTACCGGGAGGTGGTCGGCTGGGAGCCTCGCTCGGAACCTATGGGAGAGTACGACGACTTCTCCATGCTCATCCCCGGAACGGACGACGTGGTCGCGGGGGTCTGCCACGCGCGCGGTCCGAACGTCGGCCTGCCGCCTCAGTGGCTGATTTACATCATCGTCGCCGACGTCGAGGCCGCGGCCGCGCGAGCCGTGGAACGGGGCGGCGAGGTGGTGTCCGGCCCTCGAACCATGGGCGGCGGGAGCATCTGCGTCATCCGCGACCCGGCCGGCGCGGTCTGCGCGCTCTTCCAGGCGCCCACGGCCTAGCCTCCCCCGCGCCATAGGCAACGGGGGCATCCCCGCGCCTGCTACCGACGGACCACTGCCTGTCTCGGGGCCTCCAGCCTAGGCTATTCGGGCCCCAGACAGGAGTGTGACGACATGCCGATTCCCGTCCCGACGTACGAGCCGCACAAGATCAAGACAGTCCGCCTCGTCTCGTTCCCCACGCTGGAGGAGCGGAAGCGCCACCTGGCCGCCGCGCACTTCAACACCTTCAATCTCACCCCCACGCAGGTCAATTTCGACCTCACGTCTTACGGGACGAGCGCCGTCACGCAGGAGCAGCACGCCGGCGAGATGGTGGGAGACGAAGCGTACGCGGGCGCGAAGAACTTCGAGAACCTCGAGCGGGCGGTGAACCGCGTGCTGGGACACACCTACGTCTGCCCGACGCACAATCTCCTCGGCTGCCTGAAACTGATGGGCGCGACGATGGTCCCCGCGGGGGCGACGGTCGCGAGCAATTCACAGTGGCTGGCCGACGTGCTGGCGCCCCGTTCCATCGCGGTGGCCGACGTCCGGACACAGGAAGACGCCATCTTCACCGGCAACGCCGACCTGGAGCGGCTCCGCGGCGCGCTGGCGACCGGCGCGGTCGCGCTTATCGAGCTTCAGGCCTTCGCCGACGGGATGCATCCCTTCAGCCTCGCCAATCTGAAGGCCGTGCGTACGCTCGCCGATCAGCGCGGCGTGCGGCTGGTGCTGGACGGCTCCCGCATCATTGAGAACGCCTGGTACATCCAGCGCCACGAGCCGGGGATGTCGGACAGACCGGTGGCCGATCTGGTGAAGCAGATGGTGAAGACGGCGCACATCTTCCTGCTCGACGGGGCGCAGGATCCCAAGTGCCCCACCGGCGGGATTCTCACCACCGATCATCCGGGCGACCACGAGAAGTTCGTCAACGAAGTGGTCGTCTACGAGGGCCTTCACACCTATGGCGGCATGTCCGGACGGACCATGGAGGTGTTCGCTCGCGGCATCGAAGAGATGTGCGAGGAATCCGAGGTACAGTGGGCGATGCGAGAGAGTGAGCAGTTCACCGCGCGCCTGCGTGAAGCTGGCATCCCGCTGGAGCGGGGGTGCGACGGCGCTTACATCGAGGCCGACAAGTTTCTCCCGCACGTGAGCGTCTTCCCTGCCCACGCCCTCGCTTGTGCGCTCTATCAGTCGTGCGGCGCCCGCGCACTGGTTCCCGGCATGGTGGGCCGAAACCACTACCTGCCAGTTCAGGTGCCACGGCTCGCCATGACGACGTGGCAGCTCAACCAGGTCGTGGATGCGATCGCCAATCTCTGGAAGCAGCGCGACCGGATCGCGCCGCTCGACCTGCAGACCGGCGGCGACTGGAACGACGAGCTGAGCTTCCGGTCGGTCTTCGCCAATCTTTCGAACTACGACTTCAACTGCTATCCCTTCGTGGTTCACACGGTGGAGCGGATTCCGACCACGACAAGAGAGCACCGGCTTCGCGCGATTCGAGAGGCGGGCCACAACACCTTCCTCCTCCGTTCCGCCGACGTGACGATCGACCTCCTCACCGACTCTGGAACCTCGGCGATGAGCACCGATCAGTGGGCGGCCTACGAGGCGGCCCGCGCCACGAGCGCCACGAGCGACGCCTATTTGAACTTCGTGGAAGTGATCCGCGAGGCCTACGGCTACGAGCACGTCATCCCGACGCACCAGGGCCGCGCCGCCGAACACATCCTGAGCCAGACGCGAATCCGTCCGGGCCAGTGGGTGCCGGGCAACATGTACTTCACCACGACGAAGGTGCACCAGGAGCTGGCGGGCGGAATCTTCGTCGACGTGATCGTCGATGCGGCGCACGACCCGCAGAACGACTTCCCCTGGAAGGGAAACATCGACCTGGCCAAGTTGAAGGGAGTGGTCGACGAGCACGGCGCCGCCAACGTGGCGTATGTCTCCTTCGAGCACTCCGTCAACATGGCCGGGGGGCAGCCGGTCAGCATGGACAACATGCGCGAGGTCTACGCCGCCTGCAGCGGGATCGGAATTCCCGTCTTCTACGACGCCACCCGTGCGGTGGAGAACGCCTATTTCATCCAGAAGCGCGACTCGCGCTACCACCACGTCTCCATTCGCGACATCCTGCGCGAAATGATGATATACGGCGACGGCTGCACCGTCTCCGGGAAGAAGGACTTCCTGGTGAACATCGGCGGCCTCCTGGCCTTCAAGGACAACGCCGAGTGGAAGAAGGAGGCCGAGGCGATGCTCCGTGTCTACGAGGGGGGCCGCGCCGACGGCGGCCTGGCCGCGTCGGATCTGGCCGCCATGGCTCGCGGTGTCGAGGAGATGCTGGACGACCGCTACATCAAGACGCGCGTCGAGCAATCGGCGTTCCTGGGCCAGCTTCTCACCGACGCCGGCGTGCCGATCGTGCAGCCCTCCGGGAGCCACGCCATCTTCATCGACGCCAAGCGCTTCCTGGCCCACGTCGATCAGGACGAGTACCCCGCGCAGCGCCTTGCCGCCGAAATCTATCTGGAAACGGGCGTGCGGGTGATGGAGCGCGGCAACGTCTCGAAGGGGCGCGACCCGAAATCGGGCGCGAATTATCGTCCGGCGCTCGAACTGGTGCGGCTGACGATTCCGAGGCGCGTCTACACGAACGACCACATGCGGGAAGTGGCCGAAGGGATCATTCGGGTTTGGAAGCGGCGGGAGTCGATCAAGGGACTCGCGTTCGTCTACGAGCCGCCTTATCTGAGATTCTTCCAGGGCCGCTTCGCGCCGCTGGAGGAAGTGCCGGCGCCCTCGCCCGTGGAGCCGGCGACGGCCTAGCGTTGCGGCCCGGTTAGCCCGTCGAACCTTCGCCCTGCTTCGCGGGGCGGAGTCCATGCGAGAGGGACGCGTTCAGGAAGTCGCGGTTCAACCGGGCGATGTTCGAGACGTCGATTCCCTTCGGACATGCCGACTCGCACTCTCCGTGATTCGTGCAGCCGCCGAAACCCTCCTCGTCCATCCGCGCCACCATTCGCCGCACGCGCTCCTCCCGCTCCGGCTGTCCCTGAGGCAGGAGCCCCAGGTGCGCGACCTTCGCCGCTGTGAAGAGCATCGCGGAAGCGTTGGGGCACGCCGCCACGCAGGCGCCGCAGCCGATGCAGGCGGCGGCGTCCATGGCGAGTTCGGCGTTCTCCTTCCGGATCGGCAGCGCGTTCGCGTCCTGCGCGCTCCCGACGTTCGCCGAGATGTAGCCTCCGGCGGAGATGATCCGGTCGAAGGCGCTCCGGTCGACGACGAGGTCGCGTAGCACGGGGAACGCCCCGGCCCGCCACGGCTCGATCGTGATCGAGTCGCCGTCTTTGAACGACCGCATGTGCAACTGGCAGGTGGTCGTGGCCTTCTTCGGTCCGTGCGGCGAGCCATTGATCACGACGCCGCACATGCCGCAGATCCCCTCGCGGCAGTCGTGGTCGAAGGCGATCGGATCCTCGCCCTTCGCGGTAAGCCGTTCGTTCACGACGTCGAGCATCTCGAGGAACGACATGTCGGCGCTGATGTCGCCGGCCGTGTAGGTGACGAACTTCCCGCGCTCTCCCGAGCTCTTCTGTCGCCAGACGTGGAGCGTCAGGTTCATTTGTAGCTCCGCTGGGCCAGGTGGACGTTCTCGAACGTGAGCGGCTCCTGGTGCCGGATCGGCTTCTTCCCCGCGCCCTGGTACTCCCAGACCGCCGCGTGGCAGAACTTCTCGTCGTTCCGTAACGCCTCGCCGTCCTCCGTCTGGTACTCCTCGCGGAAGTGCCCGCCACACGATTCTTCGCGCTCGAGCGCGTCGAGACACATCAATTCGCCAAGTTCCAGAAAGTCCGCCACGCGGCCCGCCTGCTCCAGCGCCTGGTTCAGCTCCATGCCGTCTCCAAGGACGTTCACGTTCTTCCAGAATTCCTCGCGGAGCGCGGGGATCTTCCGAAGTCCCGCCTCGAGCCCGGCGCGATTCCGCGCCATGCCGCAGTGCTCCCACATCAAGGTCCCCAGCTCCCGGTGGAACGACATCACGGTCCTTTTTCCGGAGATGGAGAGGAGCTTTTTCGTCCGCTCGGCCACCTCTGCCTCGGCGCGTTTCACGTCGGGATGGTCGGCGCCGATCTTCTCCAGCTTGGTCGACGCCAGGTAGTTCCCGATCGTGTACGGAATGACGAAGTAGCCGTCCGCGAGTCCCTGCATCAGAGCGCTCGCGCCAAGCCGGTTGGCGCCGTGGTCGGAGAAGTTCGCTTCGCCCAGGACGTGGAGCCCGGGGATGGTGCTCATGAGATTGTAGTCAACCCAGAGCCCGCCCATCGTGTAGTGGGTAGCCGGGTAGATGCGCATCGGGACCTTGTAGGGATTCTCGTCGGTGATCCGCTCGTACATCTCGAAGAGATTGCCGTATTTCTCGCGGATCGCTTCCTCACCGAGCCGCTGGATGGCCGCGGAGAAGTCGAGATAGACGCCGAGCCCGCCCGGTCCAACGCCGCGCCCCTCGTCGCAAGCCTGCTTGGCGGCGCGGGAGGCGATGTCGCGGGGCGCGAGGTTTCCGTACGAGGGATACTTCCGCTCCAGGTAATAGTCGCGCTCGTTCTCCGGAATCTGATCGGGCGAACGCGTGTCTCCCTTCTTTTTCGGCACCCAGATCCGCCCGTCGTTCCGGAGCGATTCGCTCATCAGCGTCAGTTTCGACTGATGATCGCCGCTCACCGGGATGCACGTCGGGTGGATCTGCGTGTAGCAGGGGTTGCCGAATCCGGCCCCCTTCTTGTGGGCGCGCCAGATGGCCGTGGCGTTCGAGCCCTTGGCGTAGGTGGCCAGGAACATCACGTTCCCGTAGCCCCCCGTCGCGAGGCAGACCGCGTCGGCCAGGTGCGACTCGACCTTCCCCGTGATCAGATTCCGCGTGACGATGCCCCGCGCGCGTCCGTCGATCACGATGAGTTCGAGCATCTCCTCGCGCGGATGGAGCGTGACGGTTCCGGCATCAACCTGCCGCATGAGCGCCGAGTAGGCGCCGAGCAGGAGCTGCTGGCCGGTCTGGCCTCGCGCGTAGAAGGTGCGCGACACCTGGGCGCCGCCGAAGGAGCGGTTGGCCAGGAGTCCGCCGTACTCGCGGGCGAAGGGAACGCCGAGCGCCACGCAGTGATCGATGATCTTCACTGAGATCTCGGCCAGGCGGTGGACGTTCGCTTCGCGGGCGCGGAAGTCGCCCCCCTTGATCGTGTCGTAGAAGAGGCGATGAACGCTGTCACCGTCGTTCTGGTAGTTCTTCGCGGCGTTGATGCCGCCTTGCGCCGCGATGGAGTGGGCGCGCCGGGGGCTGTCCTGGAAGCAGAAGGCGGAGACGTTGTATCCGAGTTCACCCATGCTGGCCGCCGCGGAGGCGCCGGCGAGGCCCGTGCCAACCATGATGACCTTGTACTTCCGCTTGTTGGCGGGGTTCACCAGCTTCATCTCGAAGCGGTGCTTCTCCCACTTCTTGTCGATCGGCCCCGAGGGGATGTTGGCGTTCAGTTCCATGGTCACGATCTCCCGCTAGCGGATGATCCCGAGAAGGACCGCGATCGGGAAGGAGACATTGCCCAGGACGACCACGGTCGTGATCGTCCCCGCGAACGCGGCCCGGAGCGGATTCCACCGCGGATGCGAGAGCCCGAGCGTCTGAAGCATGCTCCAGACCCCGTGATAGAGGTGAAGCCCCAGCCCGAGCATCGCCAGGATGTAGAACGCCGAGACCGGCACGACGCGGAAACCGGAGACGAAGTTATGGTAGACGTCCCCATCCACGAAGTTCGGATGCACGTTGCCGGTCGTGAGGTGGAGGAGGTGGTAGACGATGAAGAGAGCGAGAATCGGCCCCGACCAGACCATCGTCCGCGAGGCGTAGGTCGACTCTTCCCAGCGGCGCTGCCGGTATCCGACCGGACGTGCCTTCCGATTCTCGATCGTCAGGCCAACGGCGGCCCAGACATGGAGAATGACGGCGAGAATCAGCACGCCGCGCGCGATCCAGAGCCCCGTCCCATGCAGGAGTTCCCGGAGCCAGAGACCGTAGGCGTTCAGAGACTCCGGCCCGATGTAGGCCTGGAGATTTCCGATCATGTGGACGACAACGAAGCCGAAGAGGACCAGGCCGGTGACGGCCATGACGGCCTTCTTGCCGACGGTTGCGTCGAGGAACGGTACCGCGCGGGGCATTCAGTCTCCCGGATCGACCGAAGAGGGATGCGATTCGGCGAAACGGCGATTCAGCAGGGAATTGTAAGGCCATGGGCGTCCGGTGGCAAGAACTGGGCAGGACAGGACCGCTCAGGGCGGGCGGTCACGAGAAACGCGCGGCCCCTCGCGAGGCCGCGCGTCGTACTGCCGGCTAGAACAGCTATTTCAGGACGGTGAAGCGACCCGTCTCGTCCAGGCCGGCACCGTCGATGCGGTAGAAATAGACACCGGATCGAAGAGCCCTGCCCGCGGAATCCTTGCCGTCGAGGCGGATTTCGTTCATCCCCGCCGTCATGGACTTCCGTTCCAGGAGCGTCCGAACGAGTCGGCCACTCAGGTCGAAGAGCCGAACGGTCACCTCGCCCGCCCGGAGGGTTCCAAAGCGGAGGGTGCCCTCCGGATTTAGCGGATTGGGTTCGACACGGGCCGCCACGGTGCCCGACCCCTTCGCGACGATCGTCAGCGTCACGCGGGAGCAGAAACGCCGACCATCCGCGAGCGACCCGTCGAGGGTCGCCAGGATGCTCTGCTTGCCGTGAAGGAGGCTGAATAGTCTCGAGACATCCGACATCGCGAAGCTGACGGGCAATTCCTGAACGTCGTTGCCATCCGTGTCTCCGACGACCGCGGACTTTGTCGTCGAAGCGAAGATACTCTCGACAGAGCCAGTTCCCGGCGATCTCAGCCGCAGGCTGGCGGCGTCCACACCGGTGATGGTGAACGACGTGGCGACGGGCTCGAGACGCAGATTCAAAGCGGTTGAGGACTGCGTCGTGGGAATCGCGCGATTGGTGTTCTCCTGGAAAGCGCGGGCTTCCGCCGAAGGCGCGGATGGCGTCCGATTGATGACGACCGTCACGGTTCCACCGACAACCACAAGGTCCGGTCTGCCGTCATCATTCATGTCAGCTGCCGTTACGTCTCGACCACTCCCTGTAGCGAGGAGTGCAGGGGCATCAGCAAATGTGCCGTTCCCCCGTCCGAGGTAGATTTGGCTCGGACCGCTTTCTGTCGTGCTGTAGAGATCGAGATGTCCATCGGCATTCCAGTCCATGGCGACGATCGCGTCCGTGAACGAGGGGCCCCTCGCCAGCACGGTCGGGACGGACATTCCGCCATGCCCGTCTCCGAACACTCCGACGACTTGGTCCCCGAAGGCAGCCGATGCCGCGATATCCAGTCTTCCGTCCTCGTTGAAGTCTCCGCTGCAAATTCCGTACGGGTTGAATGCCAAGGGGACCGACAAGGGTGATCCGAAAGTGCCGTCTCCCCTCCCGCGGTAGAGGATCACGCGGGACGGGAACCAGCCGGCGAGAGCCACGTCCGGATTTCCATCGGAGTCGAAGTCACCTAGGCAGGCATCCTTCGTCATCCCACCCACCGGGATTCGCGATGCCAAGATCAATCCCGCGCTGCCGGTGCCCAGGAGAACGGCGGGAAGCGTCCCCTCCGAGCTCACCATCAGGTCGTCTCGCCCATCTCCGTTGACGTCGGCCCGACGGAGTCCCGACGCTCCCACGATTTCCGGATAGTCGACGGCTGAGGCGAACGCCCCACCACGAGAACCATAGAAAATCTTGAGTGGGCCGCTGCTGAACGACCCCGCGGCCAGATCGCAGCTACCGTCAGAGTTCCAATCGCCGGACTCCAGCGTGCGATACGCCAAGCCTAGAGGATATTCCCCGAATGGGACCAACCCCCCTGTGCCGTCCCCTCGGAAGACAACCATCGTTCCCGCGACCGTCTCCCGGGCCACGGCGACATCCTGAAGGCCATCCCCGTCAAAATCGCCGGTGGCCACTCCTGACCCCAAGGTCAGGGCCGGCGCGGGAGGAGCCTCAGACGGGGTGGACGCGGAGAGCACCTCGACGAAAGTCCGAGCTTCCACCGAGCCGTCCGCCGCGTCGCCGCGAATACTCAAAGTCCACGTCCCAATGTCACAGATGGTGGGGCGGAGATAGACCCGGCCCGCGGTTGCCGCGATGCCGGATCCTTGTGTGGTGATGCGGGCAAAATCCGGACCTTCGGACTTGGTAAACGCGATCGGGTCGCCATCGGAATCGGATGCCGCAATTCGAAGGTCAAAAGCCGTCCCCGCGACCATCCGAATCTTCGGGGGGAGCAGGAGCACGGGCAGGTGCCCCGGACCCTCGGTCACTTGTACGGAAACGATTGCTGTCGACGCGGTCCCTTCGTCCGCGGCGATCAGCGTCGCGGTGTAGTTTCCTGCGTCATGACGAAGCGGCCTGGCATGGAGGCGAGCGGAGGCCGAACCTGCCGTCGAGCTGAAAAGTGTCAACGTAGGAATCGGGGTCGTCGTCTGAAGCGAAAGCGACACGACGTCGCCGTTCGGATCTACGGCCCGCACGTCTTGATAGGCCACCTCCCCCGTCGCAGCCGACATCGGGTTCACGGCGGTGATACTCGGGGGCGAGTTCGAGGCTCCTCCAGAGGAGTAGGCAAGGCCGTCTGTATCGAACCAGTCCTGGCCGAGTTTTAGCGTGTTGTCGAAGTCAACGCCGTCGCACGCCGATCCGAACATTGTGGCGGCGTACGCAATGGACAGGGTGGTCGCCTGAGCGACGATCCCCAGTGATGGCGTCCCCGATGACAAAGAGGCCGTTACTCGGCAAAGCTTGTAGTCGCCGGGAGGGAGGACCGTGGTTCCAAGGAAGCCCAGGTACACCTCGGTCGAAGAAGGAGTGATCCGCGAGCCTATATCGATAGACATCCCGGACTGCAGGTTGCTTCGAGTGCCCCAGGTGACCGTGCCGCCCGACGCGCGTACGACGACTTCGTACGAGTTGATCGAGAGCGGCCGTGTTCCGCTCGAGCAGAGTGCGTCAGAACCATCGCGGCGCTTATCGGTGCGAAGCCACACGTCGAAGGTGGTTGGGCCCGCCGCCGTGATCACGTCCGCCGCCGTGTTGACCCCATCCCCGTTGGCGTCCAGGTACATGTACTGCGCTTGCGAGGTTTGAACCGCGAGAATTCCAGAGAAGAGCATCGCGAGAGCTGAGGTGGTGATTAGGCTGCGGGAGAACACTCGTCTCAGATTCGAGAATTGCCGGGCGAGAGTCGCGGGAGACATGGTGCGAAGGCCCCCTTTCCATGACTGCAGGGCGCTGGTGGACGGAGTTGCCCAATCACGCCGTGAACGCTCAACGGGGAACCCCGGGGGACAGGGGAGGTTCCTCAGGAGGCGAGAAGCGCGATCTCGGGGACACTAGACTCGACCTTGAAGCACCCAAGACGGTAGACCCGGCAGGGGCTGAAAACAACGGTCCTTCGGTCACCCCGAATTGACGTATTGTCGCTCTCAACTCTTGGTACTACGGTCCCCCCGCACGAAACCACGAGTCGAGCGGCACTTCCAGGTGTGCACTCGAGAAGTCGGCGTCGGTGAGTCCTGCGTCGTACCGGGCCGCATCCATGTAGAGTTTCGTGTAGCTCACCTTGTCCCTCGCCCAGAGCGTCCGCTCCGTGATGGAGAGGCACATGCGTCCGGTTGCCGAGGCGATCTCCTCCACTCGATCGCTGGTGTACGTCCGGAAGATCTCCCCCCGCCGATCGCGGAACTCCTGTTTCCAGGGGATGAACGTCGTCGTGTCGACCCACGTGGTCATTCGCGCGTGCTCCACGGTCTTCTTGGGGACGCTTTCCACCACCCAGCAGGGGTGTCCCTCATACCGCTCGTAGCGGTCGACCCGGTGCAGGTCGGCCGAAGCGTCTCTCCCCGAGAACTCCTCGCGCGTGAAGTCGGAACCGAGGAATCGCGATCGTTCCGGCGCCGCCACGCGGCGGACCCGGTTCGCCGCGGGGACGAACATCCAGCGTTCGTCGTTGGCCCCAACGTGCTTCCAGACCATGCAGGTCATCCTCCGCACGTCGCCCGGTTCGTGGAAGTAGATCAGATAGCGCTGTTCTCCCTTATCTCCCACGTTTTTCCGTAGCATGGTCATGACGCGATATCGCTTCTCGCCCCCGCGACCGACGATCTCCATCCGGAGTCTGGCGATCACGTCGTTTCCCTGGTAGTACCACGCCTTCACGCAACGCTCCATGAGCGGGTCGGCCGCGGGGAGCCTGGGAGCCGGCGTGAGTTTCGTGGCCGCTACCGCCGCGGGTGCGGGCGGCGCGGCGGGCGAGATCGTTGGTATCACGAAAGCGGTGACCGCCGCCGCCCCGACCAGAAAGCGAACGGCGCGAAGCCTCCTCATGCCAGGGCCCTCGCTCCCAGGACGCGGAGCAGTGCGGGAAGGACGAAGAGGGTCGCCACCGCCCCCGCGATCATGAGCCCCGCGAAGAGGAGCCCCACCGTC
>ERZ1292630.2486-Hain-H41-02um-R3-2486-length-17002-cov-7_pt1 | contig 17002 bp, 2 predicted proteins | sample MGYA00564408_ERZ1292630 | MGnify/ENA primary metagenome ERZ1292630 (study PRJEB36523, sample SAMEA6512641) | groundwater metagenome | collected 2019-01-08 | study: AquaDiva: Metagenomics assemblies of 32 groundwater samples | reverse complement strand
GTGAGGGTGCTTGCAAACGCTCCGCTGCCGCCTGGCGCTTGCGTGCCGCCCGTCAGCACCAGCCGCGGCTTCACCGTGGGCCGTCCCCACGCGGTCGGCGACGTCACCGTCAAGTTGAACGCGCCCCTTTTCCAAAGCGCGGATCCATCGATGTCGAGTAATCCAGTGTCGCCGACGATCACCGGTGTGCCACGAATCCACAGTGACTCGAGCTCGGGGAACCCGTCGCGAATCTGCGACATGGACGTCACTATCGGGTCACCTCCCGTCGCGGCGTTGCCTCCTGGTGTCACGCTTCTCCAGAAGAGCGATTCAATTGACGACGATGCGTTCGCGACGGCAAGTGACACCACGCCCGACAGGGTATCCGACGCCCACGAAATGCGCGGTGACGTCGAGTTGTGTTCAGATGGCCCGATGAATGTGAAACTCGTGATGGAGAGTCTCGTTGGATTCGACAATTGGGAATAACTCTCGCTGTCCGATTTCCCGAGTTGCACGACGTCGGTGGTACCGTCGGCCAAGTACACGAGGCCGAGGCTTCGTATCCCGCGAGAATCGAATGCGAGGGAATGGTCCGCGCCGACGTGCACGTGCCGGAGACGTGCAGCCCGGTTGACCGCCCCGAACGAAAACGACACGCTGGTGATCAAGCGGAGAGAAGTGGTACCGGACATCGTGGTGGTCGCCAACCAATCGCCGGTAAGCCGAAACGACAAATTTGTCGGGAGTGCGGCGCTTCCGCGTCCCGGCGCTGGATCGACGAAACCGACGTTGCTACAGTTCATTGCCACCGTGGCCGCTGGTACTCCGCGAGTGACCGAGGTTCCTTGCCGATCGTGATCGAGGACAAAGGCTGCCGCCGCGGCCGTTCCGCCAGCGGCGCCGATTGCCCACCTCAGTGCGGCGTCGTCTTGAGAGCGAGAACGTTGCGGAAGTGCGACGGCGACAACACCGCACACTGACGGGTCGAATTCTACCGTGCTGTTGACAAGGTGCGGCGCGATCACCCAATCGACGGGCCACGTGTCCGTCCAGTTGCCCAGCCCGATGGAAACCGTCCTGTTCCATCTAAACATGCGAACGGATATTCGAGCCCGGGAACTTTTAGAAAACGAGCCGCTGAAGGGGGCGGGCAGTGCCTTGCGGGACGTGCTCCTGGGGGGAATGACCGTTATGTGGGAAAGATTCGCGGACAAGTCCGTGCTCTGCTCTCCAAGTTGAAGAAACCCGGAGGCGCCGCTCACGGCATCGATCACGAGAACGGCGCTCATGGATTGCCTAGCGAGCTGATGGAAGCTGGTCCCCGACACACCGGTGACGTTTTCGATATATGCGTTGTATCCACCGGTGCTACCTAGGGCACAGCTAGCGAAGCTATCCACGACGTTGCTGACGTCAACCACCGAGAGCGCCCCTGGCCACGACGACTTGGCTCCAATAAAGTTAAAACTCGACGTCACGTTGTCTGCGGTCCGGAGCGACACTAAGTAGTTTATGAGCTTGAACTCTTCCTCTGCGTAGGCGTCATACACGTTGAAACAGTTTCGAACGTTGGTGAGGTTGGTGAGCACGTACGTGATCACGCTGCGACTCCCGATGGCAGGCTTTGGTGTCTGATACCCTGGGAAGCAGTCCTCCGCGTCGCGGAGCCCGTCGACGATGATGGTGAAATCGACGTAATACAGGAGATACTCCGGTGGAATGTCTTTCAGTCCAAGAAAGGTCGCCGTTCCTTCCCAGGTCGAGAAATCGACTACTTTCAGTGCTTCTTTGAGCACTTCCTCGGTTTCGGTATTTACCTGTCCAAAAAATCCATCAGGCTGGAATTGAGCCGACTGGGTCGCCCGGAGTGCGTTGAAAATCCCCACGGCGCCGCTCATGTTTGTGATGGCCACGGTGCAGTTCACACACTGAGACCCTGTGTACCCAAATACACCTTCTAGTCGCGTGGCATCCGAGATGGACAACGACGCGTTGATGGCTCGGAAAAGACACAGAGAGAAGGCGGCATACGTGACGTCGTCGAGGTCGCGGACAGTTGCGACGGAATGCTTGGCCTCAATGAGCAACTTCGTGAAGGAAAAGTAGCCGATGCCATACAGGTGACGGAGATCGACCGAGCACCTCACGGCTTCCTGGCACACGTTTGTCGCGAAGTTGTTCACTTGGGTGATGTGTCGCACGATCACCGTCGTATTCGTTGACCGCCAGCCGACCGTGGGGAACAGCCGTGCACTCTCATTCGTGAAGCCAGGCCGCGAGATGCCGCTCAGCTCGAGGCGACCTCGATTGGCCGACGCCAACACATGGTAGAAGCAGTTGACGCAAGGACCAATGGATCCAGATACCAAGACTCGACAGTCGCTACTAGTGGAACAGATGTCGCGGAAGGATACGTCTGAGCCGTTTCTCACGTCGCGGATGATGACTCTCATGTCCGTGGACATTTCTGCCATGGCCGCGACGGAGCCCGACTTATTCGTCGTTGAGCCTACAAACGCACAGCCGGTGATGATGATTTCCGAGTCGGCCGCCTTGAAGAATATTTGGTACAACGGATCGTTTCCGGGAGTCTCGAAGTAAGAATTCATGAGGGCCATGCGACAAAACCGGCAACCTTCCGCGAACGACTTGAATCGGGTAAAGGTAAATGTCATATTTGTGAAGGCTATCGTCGCGTTCCGGGCCGTTTGCGCGAAGAAACCGAGATCGATCCCCGGCGGCGGCGTGCTGCTGTCGATCTTGTCCCACGACACCTTCACCTGACTGCTGGATTGCAGCATGCGCTCGCCGATAATGGGCGCGGTGCAGTTCACCAGTGTCATGGTTCCTCCCACGCTGTTGCGGAAGACATCGTGGAGCTCTAACCGGGTGGTGGCCGATACATTCAGTAACTCGAGGACGCCACCGCCGCCCCCTCCATCGCGTCCGTCCGATGACGATGATATGTTGAAGAGGCTCGAGAGCGCAATCACCCCGAACTCGGCATCCCCACCGTCAGCCACGGTCACGTTGCGCATGCGAACCGTATCGCTAGAGGCAGCGCCGCCTCGTTTGTCCCTGACGTCGATGCGGCCCCGCCCTCCCGTGCTCGGGAACGAAACGTGGGCAATGTCGATCACGATCGGGACTGTGAGATTTGGAAGAAGGATCACGTTGAGCGCGTCGTCGCCCGCAGTCAGCGACGAGTCGCGCAGGCGAACGACTGGCGCCATCGTGTTGTCCACGTTTACTGTGAGGGCATCGCAACCGCACTTGGGCACTTCCCCCCCCCGCTGCTGCCGGCCGCGACGCACCCCACTGACCATGGCGATGACGAGCAAGGAGCACGTCATCGCGACGGATGGAGAGGAATGCATTTTTTGCACTGCGGAACGAACCCTCCCTCCTCCCTTTTCATCGATTCAACATTCAAGGCCATCCTTTCCTTAAAAACGCGCACCCTTTGCTTATGGTCGCAGACCCTACCACAAAAAGGAGGGGGGGGGTCTGCGACCATAAGGGGGTCGGAGGCAGCCAACCGATCCGGAGAAGCAACAAAGGTGTGGCAACGAAGTCCAGCGGTCACACTGGTCCCACGATCTTTTTTATCGCGCCCGTCCCAGGAACGCCTCTGCAAACTCCATGACGCGAGCCCGCTGCGACGAGCTGGGCGATACTTGCTGGCGCCGTTCGGCGACGAGCCGCTCCGCCAGCGGGTACGACATCCCACCATACGTCACGAGGTAGCACATCACGATCATCCAGCTGCGACCCTTGCCAGCCTTGCAGTGCACGTAGCAGACCTTCCCGGCGCGGCGGCACTCGTGCATGGTGTCGACCACGTGAAAGAGCGCGTCGGTGTGAACGGACTCGTTCGTGCCAGCGACGGTGGCTTGCCGGTCCACGAGAGGCAGTTGCAGTACCCGAACGCCGGGAAACGCCGCCTCCCACAGGTTTGGCGTCACAAACTCAACAATGGAGTGTGTCATACCGAAGCCGTTGTTTTCTTCAGGCGTTAGACAGGACACCACAAGACCCATTTCCCGCGGGCTGCTGCTGGGACGTGCTTCCAGCTGTTTGCGCAGTTTCTCGAGGTGATTGCCCCGCCCCATGTACGTCGAGTGGACCATGAGCGCGCCGAGTATGAGCCAGTCTTCAATGGTGTTCCAATGAAGAAAGTTCTTTGTGACCCCAAGTTGACGGAGCAACAAACCGGGGACGGCGGTAGCAGTCAGTGACGCGTAGAAGTAGGCGGCGCTTAGCGATGATGCCACCCACCCTACGCCCGAGCGTGGAGGCGGCGCCGCCGCCGCGACGCGACCCGCGGTTCCACCGGCCGCTGGATCATCACCTTCGACCTCGTCAATGTGAAACGTAGCATCGGGCGATGCTCCACTGGAAACGGCAGTCATCCTTTTTGATCTTGGACTTGTGAAATGCAAAAAAACCCAGGATTGACGATTTGCGACATCCCCTGGCAGTGAGGTGAACAAAAGTCGTCAGACGTCACTCGAATCGGCGGGGGGAGAAGTGGTGGGCACGTCCCTTTTCGGTACACTGAGGCGCTGGTCCATCAAGTGGGATCGACCATCGCCGCAATCACCCTCGTGTGCGCCGCTTCCGCAACTCCACTCCACGAGCTCAAAAAACTGGCAGAAAGCCTCGGGGATTGCGCAACACGCGTTCGTGGTTGCAGTTGCGTGTTGTGTTCGATGACCACCTGCAAGCTCTCAACCAGTAGCCACAACGAAGGACTGACCGATTCAACGATGCGGGCCGCCGCTCGGTGACAAAGCACGGCAACAGCATCGTCCGACGACGCCAAAGAATTGTCGATCAGGTGAACGGAAAACGTGGTGCCAAAAAAAACGCCATCGAGCGCGACCACGACACTGTGACGCTCGAGGTCGACCGACGCTGCCGCAACGGCGGTCAGATTGAACGCGAACGGGACCCCAGCGGACATAAGCTCCGCGACGATGTCCGCCTGCTGCAGTGCACTCTGCAACGGGCCGACAAAACGCGCCACGTCAAATGAGACGTCGACCACCGGGTCGCTGTGGATACGCCAATTCACGCGACTGGGACACGCTGAATTGGGTGCTGTGGAACTATCAGCACTGGAGCACAGCTGCACGTGAAAGTACTTTGTGCGGCATGACGCCCGTAACCCGAATGCCTGTGAAATGTCGATTTGCACGAACGTAGGTTCCGTGGTCAACACCTCACCCGCACCACAGATGGCAATCCGCGACGTGCCCGAGGAGCGACGGTCCCCAATAACACTTGGAACTGAACTGCTGGAATCGGATTCGTGAGTGGGCAGCGACCAAGTAGTGTCCCCAACCGAGCCGTCCGAGTCCGCCGCCGCTGAAGGGCGCGACGGCGCGCTCCAATGATACTCCAACGTCGCGTCGTCCGAGAGGGTCGAGTTAGAGTGAGCCATTTGCCTGGTCGCGGACCCGAGGCGCAAGGGGCCAACATCGAGCCCGTCCACACAGGGCAGCGTGCCCGACACGGTGATGCTTCCCGGAGACGCGCTCAACGCGCCGCTGCCAATGCGACCGGCGGCTGCGATGAGCACCGGGCCCCTGAGGGACCACTCCTGTCGCCGTCGCATTTCTGTGGCGGCGGCTGATTTTCGAGGCGACGCGGCCCCTGGCGCAACCGGCGCCCCACGTGTCAGCGACGACGTCGAGCCGGGATCGGCTGACATTGCTTGCTTCGACGCGCGTTCCAAGATGGCCACCACCGCCTCGCTCTCCAGTTCTTCTAGCACCACGTGCCGAGCGAGTTCCACGGTCCCCGACAGCCGGATGGACATGGCGTGACAGGTCCACGCCTCGCGCGACGCCTGTTCGTCGGTGCAACATCCAATTGCGGCGCACAGTCGAAGCACCTCAGGAAGTTCCATGTTCTGCAGCGTCACTTGCAACGTACTGACATCGTCGAGGACGCCCGTGGATGGTATCCACGCCACGACCGGGATGAAGGCCGCGGCGGCGGCATGCCCGGCGACGGGGGAGCCTGAGGAGGCGAGGATGAGGTCACCGGTCAACCGAAGGTCGTGGGCCATTGGGGTGAACGAGTCTGCTCCTAAGATCGCTGCAGCCGAAAAACGAATGTTCTGGATGCTCAAGGTCCGGGGTAGGCCAAGGGGTCGTTCCCAGATTCCGCAGAGCACTTGGCCGGACAGTTTTACAACGGGTGGAGCGCCGGACGATGTAGTGGCGACGTGTCCGTGGATACCGCAAGGCAACCGCGCGACGCGGACGTAGGATTCTTCGTCTCGCTTGCTGGCGCTCCCCCTGTGTTCCTCGCCCGTGGCGGTCATGAAGGTCAGACAGCATTCGCGCGACGCGAAGGCGATTCGACGCGTTGACGTTGTCGCGAGCGTCGTCGGTGTTCCGTCCTCGGCGGAGGAGTTGCCACCTGTTCCGTCTCCCCTGGGCGAGTACTCAATCGAGAGCATCGTCGCATCCAACGCAGGAAAGCCAAAATTGGCGTGGCCGACCGGGACGGTCACGCGGCCGGTCAGCATGATCGGCGTGAAGCAGTGGTCCTCTTGGGGTCCGCCTCGCGCGTCGGCGGCACCGGTCGGACTGACAAATGGAGTCGACACGACGACCAAGGGCGGCGGGAGTGTCGTCGCAGACGGTACGGCGGCCGCTTGGCTTCCCGGAATATCGCTTGAACTCGCGATGGTAGTTTGCGCAACTGGGGGGCCGAGCTGCGCAGCGACGGCGAAAAGGAATGACGTGAGCAGCGGTGCCCCGACGAAGCCCGTGGGGCGGCTCGGTGCGGCCGACATGACGTTGAGACCGCGAAAAATCGTGAAAGGCGTCGATGACGCGAATGGCACCGTGGAGTTGGGCACGAAGATCTGGAAGGACGGGTCGGGACAGTCGAACGTTTCTGAAGAAAAGACGAACGCAGCGGGGGCGGCGGTGAGTCCGAGTTCACATAAAAAGTCCGCCAAGGGCGCAGGAAAATGCGCCTTTGGAATCCAGTTGCTGAGGACGTCGACGGTGACGCAAGCAGCGCTGAACGGCGGAGGGAGGGGCATGGACTCCGCGAGGCGCAGCGCGGCGCCTACCAGGTGAAGCGACCGCGGGGGAACGAACCAGCGCAGGCCGAATGACACCTTGTGACCAGGCGGCAGGCCGAGCCACGACGCGGCCAACGGGCCTTTGTACTCTGTTTTTGGCATCGGCCAAGTCACCACGTCGCGGATGAGTTTAAACTCCTGCAACACGAGGGCCCCACCGCCGTTGCCCTGAAGAGTCGCGGCAGGGGTGCCGAGGGCCAAGTGTGAAGGCGGCGGGAGGGAGAGAATTTGGCGGAGTAAGGTGACTCTGGGGCTCGGGTACAGAGTCACGATCTTGTTCGTCACGTCCACGGCATCCGAGTTCGCTGCACCGCCGAAACCACCCGTCTTTTTCCGGTCTTTAAAGTACCTCGTGACAACTTTCACGGCAGCCTTTTGCATCTTTTGCAGTTGCTGCGCCACGACGCCGTATCCATCAGCCTTGGGTGCGGGCGCGTCAATCGGCAGCGTGTCGAGATTGGCGAGCGTGACGGCGTTCGCGTGACCGGCCGAAAGAGCGGCGAGCTCGGAGGCATCGAACGGATGCGACGCGTGGGCCGTGACGGCGGTGGGAAGCCACGGACTCCCAGATAACTGCGACACGGTTCCGTCCACGTCCTCCACGGCGGTGGCACCACGGCGCGTCAACCAGTCCACCTGAAACCGCGCTGACTTCGCTTCATGTGCCCAGCGTTGCTTGAATTCGGACAGCTTGGTAGCCCCGCGGGCGCCGTCATCCGTGCGAGCTGACAACGACAGTGCGGCGCACCACCGGGGGGATGATGGCGCGTCCGTCGGCACGGTCAGCAGTATGTTCGCGCTTCCCCGGCCTGTCCAGACCGCTTGTGATACGCAGCGACGAAAGGGTACCGACGGTCCAGATGGAAGGCGTGCATTCGCGTCTTGTGATTCTACTGCTGGAAGGTCTTGCACTCCCACATCGTCGTCCCCGCCAAGGAACACGGCAAGCTCGAGAGATAACCGGCACAGGTCGAGATCTTGATACAGCGCGGGTGGGAAGTCGCGCACGGCCGTGACAAGGGCGGCTGCCATCGCGACCGGGCGTGGAAATGCGACCAAATGGCGAGCTGCCACGGATGCCAGGGTGGAGCCAGGCGCTTCGTTTGCATTGTCGAATGCGACGACGCACAGCTCCGCGGGCGAGCCCGGCCGCCCTGCAGCGCTTTTCGATTCCGCCACCATCCCGTCTTTGGCACAGGTGGTCACTGTCAGCGTGTCGGTCGAAGTCATGTCCACGCGCTCGAGGACGTCGCACGAAAACGTGTACCATTGCGCAGCCTCCACGTTGCTCGGCGGACCACCATCACCTTCGTCGATGCTCAGGCGACGGCAGCGCCAATAGGGGCTGCTGGCCTGCGGCGGCCACGCCGCCGCGATGAACTCTGGTGAGGCAGCGGGGTTTGACAAGACAGCCACCGCCCTCCACGTGGCGTTGTCCGTGGAAAGGTACTCGACCAGGAAATCTGCCATGGGTGGGACCTTGGCTCGGACGCTGACGAACGTTGTGTGGCAGGCGCCACGCAGAAGAAACGAGCCGCTTCCGGGATGCGGGACCTCCACCAAATGGCGGCGGTGGCGGCGGTACAATGACGGGCCGGCGGTGGTCAGCTTTAGGCTCTGAAGGTACACCCGCGGGCCGCCGTAGTGATGAAGCACCCGCAGCCGCCAATATCGGTACGCCCCCTCGCTTTCCCATACCAGGGACGACGGGGCTTGGCTGGAAAGGCTCAACGTCCCGACAAGGAACCACTCCACGCGGTTGTCCGAATATTCAAACGCGAACGACGTGGAAAAGGACGACGCCGATGCCGACGTCGACGAACTTGACGCCGCGGGCTTCGGTACGGCGAGCGAGGCGGTGAGGGTGGCCCCCCGGGCTGCCTCCGCGCTGCGGTCCTCCGACGCGCCTCCAATGGTGATGCCCACTAACGGCCGTGGCTGGCCCTTGAAGTGAAACAGCATCTCGGCGCCCACGCTACCAGGAAGGCTGACCGCCGTGAAGGGATCCACGGCCGTCGTGGCGCCACAGAGCAGTCCGAGGGCGCTGTGGTAGTCTTGAGCGGCGGGCGGCAATAGAGACGGACCCGCGTACTCCAACAACGAGACATTTCCAACGTCCACGTGGTCGGCAGTCGACGCGCGCAAGCTCAATCGCCAGAACCGATGTGGCAAGGACGGCGCCCAGTGCAACTGAGACACCGCCCCGCGACATTTCCACTCGCCGACGTCGTGCCACGTGCTACCGTCGTGGGAAACGCCGACGGCCATCACGTCGCATTGCGGAAGCGCCGTGGTGGCGACGGCGGTTTCCTCGCCGCACTCACGCTCAAACGAAACGCCGCAGAGCTCCGCGGCAAAATCCTCGAAATCAAAGACGACGTCGGTGTTGGATTGGCCTGCGAGGTGACCACCGGCCTTGCAACTGGCTAGTGGGGTAAGGCGAACCACGCTGCGCCCGTCCCGGGCAGTCCGGTCGGCGCCCGCCGCCTCGCGGTAGATGCTGCCTGTCAACGGTGACGAGCCTGAGACGATCTTCGGCGTGGTCAACAGCGGCTGAGCTGGAAGCGCGTGAAAGCGGACGTGCGTGACATCCACCGTGACGCCGCCTAAGCCGGAGCTAGCACTGGACTCAACAGGCCGATGCAGCCTCACGCGCCAAAACCGATGGCCCTGCTGAGGCGGTCGCCAGTGCGCGGTGAAAGACGACGCGCCGCTTTGCTGGTAGCGGCAGATGGCGCGCGGCCAGTCGAGCCCGTCGTCGCTCGCTTCCACGATCCACACTAGTGTCCCGGCGGCGCTGCCGGCATGGCTGTCTCCGGCGGGGCGGCCGGCGCTTGCCAAACCCGTCGCGGCGGTCGTGACGGTGACGCCGGTGAAAACACAATGAGCGGGGAAGGCGTCGATGACGATGGCCGCGCCGACAGCTCGGTCCACGGAGACCCCGGCATCGTCGGAGTTGCGATCCGAGGATGTCGTAGCCGCAAGCTGCTTTGCTGCTGTGGTGCCCCAGCCGCATGCGTTCGGCCAGCCACAAAACAAGCGTTGAGTCCTCAGAAGGTGCCACTGGCTTTCGGTGTCGATGTTCATGAGGTCCCTCGATCCCGTGGTCCAACGGCAACTGTCTTCTGCGAAAAAGTAGAGTTTGCGCGGATCGGAAGGAAAGATGGTGAGCGCTAGCAGCCGCCACGGGGAGTCGTCGTGCCACCCCTCGTCGCTGCCAACACCGTGACTATCCCCCCCACCACGGTCTTCGCCGATGCCGTGGCCAGCGGGAAGGTCACGGAGCTTCGCGTCCGTCATTCCGAGGGACGCCATGGCTGTTGGGGGGAGCACCGTGCGGCACTCCGGCACGTACCAGATCATCACGGACCGACCGCTCACCAAGAGCAGCCGACCGGGCGCGTCCCATATGTTTTGCACTTTGTCCAGGCGGTGACAGAAGGGAGCAGGCAGGCCAACAAAGTACTGGCTTTCCACCACCGACGTAAGGCAGCCCGAAGGTTTGCCGCCGCCGCTGGGGCTGCCCTCGCACCCATGCTCGAGACTCCACGACAGCAGCTGATGGCGGCGCAGCAGCACGATGAACCGAGGCGCGTTGAGCGGATCCGGGTAGAAGGCGGCATCCAAGCCGTAGCTGAATGGAAACGGCAGGGCTGAGAAAAGCGGATGCGCGCGTAAGGACCAGATCCGGCTACCAAGCGCCTTTGGGTCTCGCGAGTCGAGCTCGACGAAGGTCCGACCGACAACCAGAAGGCTGTTGTGCTGAAACGGAGAGAGAAAGTTGATCACGCAATGCGGCTCCGGGTGGGGTCGGAGGGAGAACCGCACGACCGGCTTCACCGCTGCAGCTTCCGGTACCACGAGCTTGGCCGGGTCGTCGAGCACATCACCCCCAGTGACGGTGACGAGGGTGTGAAGGCTGGTAAGATTCGAATCGCCCGGCGACGGGTGAAATCTGTGTGGAGTGGACACCTGCAAGGGAAGATAGGACGTCGCCCACGACGCGTTGAACCACCATATGCGGGCGACGGAAAACCCGGGGCGCACGCCACGGAACGTCACGCGCCAGTACCGCGCGGCGTGTGTGGGACCCCAGCCCAGTTCCGAGGACGGCTCCACACGCAGCGGGGCCCGGTACACGTGATGGAAGACACACGCGTCCCAAGACGATGACACGGTTACCTCCGTTTCGCTGTACGTCCGACCACCGCATTGCTGAGCTACGATTTGCACGGTGCCAAAGCGACAAAAGTTGGCTGCTCCGAAGTCGAAAATTAGCTGCAACACTGCCAGCGACGGCTCGGCGGAATCGGCGGCGCTACCGACGGGGCTGTCACAGGCGACGCACTGAACGGCGGCGACGTCTGCAATCCGCGCCGCCGCGCCATCACCAGTCGAGCCCACCGGTGCAAACAACGCCATCGCCAGCGCCTCGCCATCGTCGTTGGGTACACCATCCACCCGGCACACAACCCGAACCGTTTCCGACTGGCATTTTGCTCGCATGGTCACCTCGCCGTAGCCAGACGTGAGCCAATCATGCCATCCCGAGCGGTCTGCGACGCCAGCGAGGCCTGCGGCTGAGCGCTGACGCTGCGGCTCGAACAGATTGCGGCTGGCAAAGGTGACGGCATTGCTGAGGTCGCGCCGCGCGTGCAAAAACGCCTGGGCTCGTGCCAAGGACCCGGGCAACATGTGCGCAGGCAGCGCCCGGAGGGTCGACGAGGCGGACTCCGACGACGAAACGGAGTGTTGCATGGTGCGCCAATCGAAGAGGACCGTCATCCCGTCGAGGCCGACCAAAAGCGATTGCGCTGCGCTATCGGGCCCTCCACCTTGCCCCACGAGGCCAAAGTTGATTGGGAATGAGGTAACGGGGCCGTCAGGGAACAACCGAAACATCGCGGCAAGCGGGCCGTCGGGGTCACTGGAACGCCAAACGCGGATGGTGCTGCTGCCAGATGATATCAACGCTCGCGACAAGGCGTCCTGAAGGTGCACCAACGGGTCTCCGTGCACATCGACGACGACGTATTCGGTGACGTCGCGATGCCGTTTCAAAAGGGCAAGACGGCTCGTGCCTAGCACCGCGAGCGCACAGGAGGGCCGCGCAAATCCTTTCGGAAGATTTCGAAAAGCGGAGTTGTACGACCGCACATCCACCGGCCCCGTCACGCATGCCGAGTTGTGCTCGTCCCACAGCACCATGTAGCCACGGGAGAACACGAGCGTGAGTGGGCTGGCCAGGGCGGCTGGGGGCTCTCCCCCGCTGCCCGTCGTCGTCGTCGTCGTTTGAAGCAGTGGGAAAGGGCAGCACGCGTCGAACCCGCGTTTGAAGGGAAACGGCGCCAGCCGGCGCACGGATGACATGGTGGCGGGAGCGGTCACGACGGAGCGCCGGTCGAGCGAATAGACGCACATCTCGTCACCGGAAACGATGGTCGCCTGCCCCAAGCGACGCGCCGAGACGGCGAAACAGTGAAACGTAACTTCCTGATGGGACGAGGGCCGACCGTCCGAGGGGAACCCGTGAGGGCGATGGGGTGCGGCCATTGGCTCGTGCTCGCTCGCCGGCACCGACGCGAGGGCAACGATCTCCTTCGTGTCACCCCAATAATGTCGACTGCGCTTTCGGTGTTGCAGGGCGCGCTGCTGGAACTCGTCACGTTGCTTGGCGCCCTGAGATTGAAGCTCGAGTAGCGCCTGTTGTTGGGCCATAAACTGCGGATTGTTCAGCAAACGGCGGTCCGTGATGGGGGCCGCTTTTTTCATCGTGCCAACGCGGCGCAAACCAGTCGCTGACGGCGCACCGCTCATGGACACGTTCGATGCGACGCTCAGCATGCTGCTGACATCTGACGGCGCGCTCGTCGCGTCCACACGGGCCAGACCGACGCCTTGATTCTCGGCGGCCGCCACGCAGTCCGTCAGAATAAACAAACTGTCGGACATCAGGAAGTCATGCAGCCAATCCCGTGTGGCGGCATCCATGAAGCGCAGCAGCAAAAAGGCGACTTGCGTGACACTGTCTTCGCCGAGCAAGCGCCGGAATTTGTGATGCAGCTGCCGTTCACCAGACGACAGGCTAGCAACGGCTTCCGGCACGTCGGAGAGCAACCACGCTAAGGCCGACGGCAATCCACCGAGATGCATCAGAATTTCCTCTCTTGTGTTCATGGTGGTTTCCCCCCCGCTCTCTAGGGAGGCTGAGAAACTGGCCCCAAGGTCCCCCCTTTGATCGTTCGCGGGAATGATCGCACTGCGCAGTTTTGGGAGGACGTTCACGAAGGTGAGTAGCTGGCGGCGGACGTCCAGCAGTTGCAGCACCGTTGCCGGAAGCACGACGCGCCACGTCGACTCCGCGCTCGACAACGTGCGAGTCAGCGGCGCGGTGGACGCATCGTCGATGATCGCGAAGGCGCCCTGCTTGAAGCCGCGATTGACGACCGTGCGGGATGCGTAAAAGTAGCCTTGCCGGCCGACCGACGTCCCCAACATCGGCTGCAGCACAAGGCGAAGGACGCCGTCGGCTAGCATCGCCTGGCCGACCAGCTTGACCGCGATGTAGAAGCCACCGTCGAACTTTTCCGTCGGGATAACGCCGTCTTTGCAAGCGGTCCACTCCAGTCGCCATTTCATGGTCCCCACGACGCCGCGGCGTTGCCTCCGGAGAGTCCAGAGGGCGGCCCGCACATTGTCAAATAAATTGTCATAGGGCCCGTCGACGACGCAGAAATGCCGTTTCCGGCGAGCCAAGGCGGCCCGGCGGATGGACTCGTAGGCGGGCAGCTTCTTCCAAGACTCCAGCGACACGTAGTCGTCTCGCACGGCCCCCACGAGCGGGAACGGTGCGTCCGCTAGCGGCAGGCAGCCATGCTCGATGGTGGCCCGGATTGCGCTGCGAATGTCGACGCCAAATTGGCGCGTGAGTTGCATCTTCGCCACGTCCCTCGCGCAGGCAAAGAGGTACAGCGGATCGATGGATACCTTTTCCGAGTCGGCCACCAAGCTTGCGACCGCGGCGGCGCACGTGGAGTCCTGGTCTGGAAGCGGGAGGTTCCCCGCGTTACGAATGTCGATAGTGAAAAAAGTGGTGTTGTCCGGGGCAGGTTCCAGCTGACAGACTTCGGACAGGCACACGTCATCGCTGTAGGGATGGCAGCGGTGAGCCACGCCCTGTCCAAAAATACCAAACCGCACCATCGTGCGGATGCACTTGATCGTGCAGGCGGACATGTCGACCCGCGGCAGGAGGACGGTGATGAGCCGGGAGAAGGCCGAGGGGCGCAGCTGCATTCGTTTCGCCATCAGGGCGCCAACGTCCTTGGCGAGGATGCGCAAGACGTGGCCGGGGGCGCCCTTCAGGGGCAAGCACGCGGTGCCGCAGTTGGTGCAAGGCACCCACGACGACGCCGTGGACGATGGAGACGGGGGGCCATCGGCGGCGACGGGTCGCACGAGGGGAGCCGGTGGGGCACTGTGGCCCGGACCGTGAGTGAGCTGACTAAAGAGCGGCGGCGGTGACGCGGCAGCGAGGGCCTTCGACGCCGCATCCCGCACGGCATCGACGCACCTAGCCACGGCAAGATGCTTCGGACGGACGAAGTCCTGTTGCTGTTGATTCGGCTTTCCGGACGACGAGATGAGTGGCGATGGCTGGTAAACCGCACCTCCTGACGCCGTGGCGAACGGTGGACGGGCGGGCTCGAGTCGCACCGCATAGCACGCCATGACCAGATCGTTCACTAGCGCATCCACGCAATCATGTGAGCAAACGAACAACACACCGTCATTGATGTCCAGACAGCTAAGCAGCGCGCGGAAGACCACCTCCAGTTCGATGGGCAGTAGGTCCTCAATGTGACGCCCGAGTCGCTCGGCGAGGCGCATCAACACGTTCGATTCGGAGTAGTGTGCTTCGTCGTGCGTCATGGTTTTCAGACAAACCAAGCAGCAGCTCGCGTAGAGGCAGCTTTCGGTGTTCGCGATGCACTGCTTGAGAATCAGGAGCTTCTTGGGCGCGGCATCGTCGAGATGCACCGTCGCCAGCCGTTTGTTTTGAGACACGAGCGACAGAAATCGGCGCGCGGTGGGCACCGAGAGCGTCATTTCCCGCAAGTCCAACATCGTGAGAGTCGGGTGCTGCGCCAAAGCTTCCTGAAGGGCGGCCGCGTCGTCCGTTGATAAGTCGGTATTGCGGAGGTCGAGCGCAATGACCGGGACACGTGCCAAGGTTGGGGCGACCGCGCGCATACCGCGGTCGCCGAAGTAGCTGTTCGCGAAGTTGATCACGGACACGTCGCCGTCGAGGGCACGTAAAAAAGAGTTGTTGGGCTTCACGCCAACGACGTCACACTTGGTTTTGTAGAAGGTCACGGCCTCGTCGGGGCCCAGCAGCTCCATGGACCGGATAAAAGTGGATACGGAATTCCGCAACTCTAGCTTGGCATCGTCAACGTTGAGGGACGACGCCACGGGAGGTGGCGAACTACCGGATGTTTCGACCGGCGAGCGGCGAGCAGCGGCGGTCTCGCTTGGCGGCGCAACGGCATTGTGATGTTGATGATGAGTGATGCCTTCTTTGGCTGTCCGCTGCGACGGGCCGTTGCGGCTGGCCGCGTGGGCCGGGCTCGCGAGCGCCGCCGGTGACAGCGGCACCGTGGGCTTCGAAGGCTTTGGCGTTGTGGCCATAACCGGTGGTGCTGGGGTCTCGAGTAAAAGAGTGTATTTTAGGATCGCCGTACGACACGGGAAACGGGGTGGGGGGAAAGCCCAAAGCCAAAAACGACTTTTTGATGGGGATGCCCAGCCCGCGCATGAGAAACATCAGCGTGCAGCGTCAACGCAGCCGGCGATCCATAATGCGGTGGGAGAGGAGATGCCCTCAGCGAGCACCGATGAGGTTCGTATGGAACCTGTGTGATACAGCGTGTTCTTTCTCTCAAGTGGAAGCTGCGGCTCCTCTGCGCTCGTTAGTTTGTGCCGTTGGATGCCGCCCCCCCTCCCCCCCACGGGCGGCCGCCCCGCGCGTTCCGCGGCCCCCTTCACCAGAACGGCCACGTGTGGCGCATCAGATACGCGTCTGACCACTTGTCGTACGTCATCAACGCGACGCAGGAGAGTGCCTCGAGATCCGATCCGATGGGGAAGATGGCGAAGGAGCCCATAACCGCCCTGAAGACGTATTGCAACCCAAGCACGCAAAGCACTCTCCAAAGACGCGTTTTCGACAACCCTTGTCGGTAGATGCGCAGGCCAAGCTTCGCGAGTGTCGCCACGGTTGCGGGCGCGTGCCAGAGCAACGTCACGCGGTCAACGTTGTTTGGCGCGGAGTTGAAGCTGGGATCCAACGCGTGAACGACGAACACCATGTAACTGAGATGGTCGAACCGGTCAAAGATGGAGGCAAGCGCGCCTAGCGATGGGAACAGCGCGGAGAAATAGAGCCGATGGACGTGCTTACAGATCAAGTAGGGCGTCAACATGGTCGTTGAGGTCACGAGCTCGATGGCCATGCTGCCCGCCCACATTTTCAGGTCGCGGGTCAACTCCTCTTTTTTTTCGCCTTCTTGGACTTCGCGTTGCTCGGGAGCCAGCTTACGCGCGGTCCCAAACAGCCACATCGAGTAGCGCGCGCCACTCCAAAACACGCAGCTCACGGCAAATCGCGACGCCACGCCCCACATCAATGTGACTTTGCTGGCCGGCACCATCTGATCCATGCCGCCCGCCGAGTCGTCGAGACTGGACGAGATGGGTGCCGCTCCGTCGGTGTTGGCGATGGAAGGCGACGCCATGATGGGACGAAACGGTGTAGAGGGTGGTGCTGAGGGCCGACGACGACGAAAGGCGGAGGTAGGAACAAATAGAGGGAGACACACCAGCAACAACAGGTCCACAAAGAGGGGG
>ERZ1292630.2485-Hain-H41-02um-R3-2485-length-17007-cov-7_pt1 | contig 17007 bp, 15 predicted proteins | sample MGYA00564408_ERZ1292630 | MGnify/ENA primary metagenome ERZ1292630 (study PRJEB36523, sample SAMEA6512641) | groundwater metagenome | collected 2019-01-08 | study: AquaDiva: Metagenomics assemblies of 32 groundwater samples | reverse complement strand
GGGACTGGAGCAGACAATTGAATGGTGGAGAAAACATTTAAATGATTAAGGCAAAGTAAATCTATGAAATTAACGATTGATACTGATAAAAAAGCGCTTATCTGTGAACATGCCGGGCAATCCCGCATAATTGACCTTTATTCGAAAGAGGCATTTGAGCTTATATCACAGTGCTGGCTGAAAGTCGGGTGGAATCAGAAATATCCCTATACATTCACCTGGCTGGGGCGTCCTATTATTCAACTCCCTGAAGATATTTTACGGGTTCAAGAGGTTATCTATAGTGTAAAGCCGGATGTGATTATAGAAACAGGGATAGCTCACGGCGGGTCGCTTATTTATTATGCAAGCCTCTGCAAAATTATGGGAAAAGGACGTGTTATAGGTATTGATATTGAAATCCGTCCTCATAACCGCAAGGCAATAGAATCACATGAATTATCTTCCTACATTACATTGATAGAAGGAAATTCAATAGATGAAAAAATTGTAGCTCAGGTAAAATCTTTAGTAAAGACAGGAGAAAAGGTTTTTGTAATTCTTGATTCTAATCATACAAAGCAGCACGTATTGAATGAGCTTGAAGCTTATCATGATTTGGTGACGCCCGGCTCGTATATCGTTGCAACAGATGGAATTATGCAGGAATTACATGATGTCCCACAAGGTGAAATGAAGTGGGCAGATGATAATCCAACAATTGCTGCATTAGAGTTTGCTCAAAAACATCCTGAATTTGTTATAGAGCAGCCTCATTGGCTATTTAATGAGAGCGAACTGACCAAAAACGTTACTCATTGGCCACAAGCTTGGCTAAAAAGAAAATAGGTAATAAAAATGATAGTTCCTAAACATCTTCAAATAGAGACAATAAATGGTATTTGTACTGCTAAATGTAGTATGTGTACTATTAAAAAGTGGTCAAGAAAGCGTCTAATAATGAGTGATGAAACTTTTGAGAAAATTTTAAAAAAATTTCATCCTTATAAAGAAAAAATAGATTTTCTTTCATTGTTTTTTTGCGGAGAGCCTTTGCTGGATAAGACAATATGTAACAAAATAAAAATTGCTAAAGAACTGGAGTTCAGCGGTATTGGTTTTTCTACCAATGCAACAGAACTTAAGAAAGAAATATCTGAAAATATTATAAAAGCTGGCTTGGATACTATTATATTCAGCATAGATGGTATAGATAAACAAACTCACGAAAATATTAGAGTTGATACTAATTTTGATTGTGTAGTAACAAATGTAAAAAACTTTATTAAAATCAGGAATGAAATTAATGGAAATACAAGAATTATAATACGTTTTATAAGACAAGAGTCTAACAAAGAACAATGGCCTACTTTTTTAAAAAACTGGGCATTACTATTAAATAAAGATATTGGTGATGATATTCTAAAGTTTGATGTTCATAATTGGGGTGGCGAACTCGAAGAATATAATAAAAAAGATTCAAATAAAAAGCTGCTCGAAAAAGAATTAATTTGTCATGATATATTTGAAAAAATGGTAATATACACTAATGGCAATGTAGGGTTATGTTGCATTGATGCCAATGGTTTTTACGATATAGGTAATGTTATAGATAATGACCCTATTGAAATATATAATTCACAAATATTCAAACATCACCGTAACCTGATGAAAGAAGGGAAAATTTCTGAACTTGAACATTGTAGAAATTGCACAATTCCTCGTTCAAAAAGTTTAAAAGGTAAATAGTAAGTGTTATTAATATCAGAAAAAACAAAAAATATCTCCAAAAGTAGACATTGAAAGATGAAACAGTGGTGTTTTATCAGATGTCTGAGTTTTATCATTCTTAATGTGCAATTGGTGTAAGATGGGATTACCCGTTTTTTAATATTTCTTGGCCTACCAAAAATCTCACCCTTAAAGATAAAAACTGGCCATTATGGTTTTTAAAATATCTTTTATAAAAAATAACATATGAATAAACCTAAAGTATTATTATTGTTTCCCAATACTAGCAATGAGGGCGTTGCGCCCTTAGCCATAAGTATTTTATCAACAATCGCAAAACAAAGTGGATTTGAAGTTAAATATTTTGAAACATCTTTCTATCAAAAAAGCGCGACTGCCGGAGAAGAACGCGAACAAACAGGCGAATTTAAACCATTTGACAGAGAACATGTTTTTAAATTGCTTCCTTTTGAATGCCTACAGGAAGATTTCAACGAAATCCTTAATACTTATAAGCCTGATATTCTCGCGGTAAGCGCCAATTCACTTGAGTATGATTTATTTTCGGATATGATGGAACAAGTTATTTTTAAAGATAAAAAACCATTTGTATTAGTAGGAGGGGTTCATGCAACGGTGGCGCCCGATGAAGTTATCGTAAATAAAAATATTGATGCTTTGTGTATTGGACAGGGCGAAGAGGCTTGGCAGGAATTCTTATCAAAGTTTAAGAACAAACAAGATATTACAGATATCAAAAATTTCTGGGTTAAAACTAATTCCACTATTAAAAAGAATCCTTTAAGACCGCTGTTAAGCAAAGATAAACTCTGGGAAATAGAATTAGATGAAAGTTATTTTGACGAAAGACATTATTTAAAGCCCTTTGACGGCAAAATATATAAACGGGGGCAAATAGAGTTATCAAGGGGATGTCCTTTCTCTTGCACTTATTGTGTTAACTCTGCCTTTAAAAATATTTATAAAGCTTTGGGGAAATTTGTTTGCGTCAGACCATTTGATAACCTTAAAAAAAGGATTATCACCCTCGTAGACCGCGTAGACCGGGGATTTGAGATATTATACTTTCAAGATGAATGTTTTTTGAGTATTCCATATAATATTTTGGAGCAATTTTGTACTTGGTATGGAAAGGAAGTCAAATTACCATTGCTATTACAGACTCGTCCGGAATCGGTGACAGAAGAAAAGATCAAGCTTATTTCTGATATAGGCGTTTCGGTTCAGGTATCTCTAGGCGTGGAATCAGGAAACGAGAGAATTTTACGCGATATTTGTAATCGGGGGACAACACTAGCCCACATAAAGAAAGCGTTTGGGCTTATCAAAAAATATGGGTTTCGTTCCAACGCGTATACCATGATTGGATTTCCAACCGAAACACGCGAAGAAGTATTTGAAACAATAAATCTGATAAGAGAAAATAAACCGGATGTTTCCGTTATGTCTGTATTTTATCCTTTTAAATGGGTGCCGCTCAGACAATTTTGCATAGAGAGGGGTTATATTGACGGAACCGAAAAAGCTAGAACATTTACAGATATGTCGATTTTAAAAAATCAGCCGATGTCCCCAGAGGAAATTAGAAATTTACGCCGAACTTACAGGCTTTACACCAAATTACCTAAGGAATATTTTCCTAAGATACAATTATGCGAAAAAGATTACGAAAATCATAAAGAGTTGTTTAAAGAGCTTGTTTCTTTATCTTGGAATTTTTAAATAGTAATATATTAATGGATTTTCTGAATAAATTAAATAATAAGAATGTTGGAATTTTAGGGCTTGGATATCTTGGTTCCAACATAGTGTAGTGTCTCATAAATAAGTTTACACATTTTATCATTCCTGCGAAGGCAGGGAACTATACAAAGGAAATGGGTTGGCGATTGCCCCCAAATATCCCCACAAAGAAATTTTGTATTTGCCGACAGACAAGGACTGATTATTAAGCCATGATTTATGTCAAGCCCGATGAGATTTTGGTATCACTTGTACCTGTAAACACTCTCACAAACAGTAAAAGTTAAAAAGCAAGGAATTATGGGAAGTAGGAACATACCCATTGGCGGACTGAAGCGCAATATTACAGCCAATATAATAGGGCAGGGGATTCTTATGATATTATCCCTTATTTCAACGCGCCTGATATTCAAGGGTCTCGGTTCTGATGTGCTCGGTGTTATTTACTTTTCAATGACAGTAACATCCTTTGTTATCACGCTGTCAGACATGGGTGTTTCGCATACCATTACACGTGAGATTGCTGCTAATCGGCATAAGGATGCAGGCTATGTGACAGCATTGATTGGTTCCACTTCTGTATTAGCGTGGAGCGCCTATTTATTATTTACTTTGGTAGTGATTATTGCCGCGCCGTTATTAGTCAATCAATGGCTGCAGATTAGCAAGATAGAGCCGTCTACAATACTTTCGTTTCAGATAATATCAGCCGCACTGCTTCTTGCAATTCCAAGGACATTGTATAGCTCTATGATATCTGGCTATGAGCGGCTGGACCTCTGGAATCTGACTAATATTATAACAGTTGGATTTCAACAGCTTGGATTAATTGCGGTTTTAGGCTGGGGCGGCGGACTCCATCATGTGGCAATATGGTATGCGATTTCAGGTGTAGCAGGGCTTGTTATATTTGCAGCGATTGCAGTCCGCCTCAGCGGATTTAGGGCATGGCGTATGTCATATCAGTGGCCGGTTATAAAAAAAAATATTCGCTTTGGTTCACACCTGTTTATCAACTCAATGGTCGGGTATTTTCTTTATCAGATTGATAGATGGACAATTAGTAGATTCCTTCCGGTTAAGATGCTCGGCTATTATGGTGTTGCCCAGTCCCTGGCATCTAAGTGCGGAATGGTGCCCGGCGCTGTTGCATCAGCAGCCTTTCCGGCGCTTTCAACCGGTGTCGGAAATAGAGAGAGAGCAGAGTGGATAGGGCAGTATAATAAACTTCAGGACTTTTGTTGTTATGTGATTATTCCGGCATCGGCGGCAGTGGCTATGGTTGGGATTGTTGTTATGGCGCTTGTTTTTAATTATGAAATCGTGAAGGCAGCATGGCTGCCATTACTGTTCCTGTCAGTCGGACAGCTTCTCCTTGGGTTGCAATATGTCCCATATATGCTGTCTATTGCAATGAAGAAACCTGAGCTGTCACTGCGTGCAAATATTCGCGCATTGGCAGTAGTAATTCCTTTGGCAGTATTGTTGACGGTTAATTATGGATTAGCCGGAGCAGCCCTTACAACAGGCATTGCCAGCGTAATCCACATGATATTTTTTATCCCAAGGTTTTCATCCGAGTGCCTGAATAATAGGGCACGGCAGTGGTATTACAAAACAGGATTATTCATTGTTATCGGCGGAATTTCATACGGATTGCCTTGGTTGGTTCTCTGGCTGGTGGGGATGGGGCTTAACCTTTATGGTTTGGTGGCTGCATATATACTGGGGACGGTATTGTTCTTTATCAGCGGGTGGTTTGTAATAGGGCTGGAATTAAAACAGGCAATTTCCGAATATCTCTCGAAATTCAAAATTCAGATGATAAGAAAGACAGTATGACTATACTTTCTGCTGAGCCTATTATCACAACAGTTATCCCGACATATCGCCGTCCCAGTCTTTTGCGGCGCGCTATTCTGAGTGTACTTAATCAGACTTATCCCCATGTCTGTGTATGTGTATATGACAACGCCTCTGGCGATGAGACAGAAAAAGTGGTTAGGCAACTAATGCAGAAAGATGAACGCATAAGGTATCACTGCCATCCTGAAAATATCGGTTTATTTAATAATTTTAATTATGGTCTTCAGGAGGTTGAAACCCCCTTTTTTTCATTGCTGTCTGATGACGATGTGCTTGTGCCAACATTCTATGAAGAGACGATTAAGGCATTCAGACAGTATCCTGAAACGATGCTTGTTTGCATGCCAACAATGGTAGTTGATTCTCTGCTTAATGTTATAAGCGGCCCGATGCAAGTTATGAATACGACATTTTATGCGCCGGGCGAAGCGGTTAAAGGAATGATTGAAGTGAATATACCGGCAACGTGGACAGGTATTGTTTTCCGCAAAGATGTCAGGGACCAGATTGGTCTGATAAATCCAAATGCGGGTCCACGCGCTGATGGAGGTTTTGTTTATCACGCAGCAGCAAGATTTCCATTGGTGGCAGTCCCCGGACTGGGAGCTGTTCTTATGGCGCATGATAACTCTACCAGCCGCACTGTACCACCGATAGGCATAGGATATATGTATTGGTGGAATACTATAATGCGGACTATATATGAAGATAGCAAAGTTCCGCTTTCTGTAAAAGCATACATTCTCAGCAGAGAACTGCACCCAAATTATAAAAATATCGGCATTTTACAGGTAGTGCGAGCCCTTGCAAGAGGAGATTATGATTATGCAAAAAGGGCAGCACATGGTGTTAGAGAATGCGGTTATCCTTTGACAGGGAAGATGATTAAACTCTTTATATGGTCATGTCGAATAATTCCCCTGCTGCAAAGAGTTGTTGTTGCATTGAGGGAATCATGGAGGCGTTCCCATATCCGCAAAAATAAAATGCTTCATCAGAAATACGGCCACCTCGCAGCATTTATAAAAGAGTATGAATAACAGCAAAGCAGAACCTTTTATCACGGCAATAATTCCTACATATCGCCGCCCAAAACTTTTGCGGCGTGCTGTACTGAGTGTGCTTAATCAAACCTACCCTCACGTCAGAGTCTGTGTATATGACAATGCATCAGGAGATGAAACCGAAGAAGTGGTCGCAGAGTTAATGCAGAAGGATAGCCGTGTAAAGTATCATCGTCATTCCGAAAACATCGGGTCGTACAATAATTTCAATTATGGACTTCAAGAAGTGGAGACCACTTTCTTTTCGCTATTGTCAGATGACGATGTGTTTGTGCCCGAATTTTTTGAAAAAGCGCTGGAGGGGTCTAAGCAGTATCCCGAAGCTATGCTTGTATGCATGCCAACCATGGCTGTTAATTCAGATCTAAGAGTCATAAGCGGCCCACATGAGGTTAATTATATGAAACTGCATAGCGCCGGAGAGGCATTAACAGGAGTTATCAATGGCTCCATTCCGGGGAAATGGAGCGGCATTCTATTTCGTAAAGAAGTAAGAGACAGCATAGGCCTGATTGACGTGCAATCAGGCCCTTTTGCAGATGCCGGATACGTTATGCATGCAGTTGCAAGGTTCCCTATTGTTGCTGTGCCGGGTATCGCGGCTGTATATGTGATATACCAGAATACAACGAGCGCAACAGTTCAATTCACTCCGATAGGCGAAACTTGGACCGGATGGTGGGAAAGAATGATTGGAGCTATTGAAAAAGATGAAATGGCGCCGGCATTTGCTCGTTCTAAAATAAGGGGGCTGGCATATCCTGACTTTAGAAGGATGGCTTCTCGTCAGGTGTTTTATTTTTTGGGAGAGAAGCGTTCTGATCTTGCAGGACAGGCAGCAGCAGGATTAAAAAAATGCGGTCATTCTGTTATAGCAAATTTACTAAAGGCAGCCGTGTGGAGTTATGATAATTCCGCAGCAATACGGAAGCTGTTAGCTATAGCGGTAGGAGTTAAAAGAGAAAGCACTCAAAAAAGAAGAGATATGCTCCATATGAAATATGGCCATCTGGTTGAATTTATGAAAGAGCTCTGATAGAGCGTGATATTTTTAATATGCTTAGAACTTCTGTGAAAACTTTAAAAGCCCTAATTCCCAAATGGGTCAGGGATAAGGTGCCTGCAGGCATTAAAACATATTTGCGTCCCATATATCTTTCAAGAACTGTGGTTATTGATATCATTAGCGCTTGTAACCTTTCCTGCCCGTCATGTCCCGGCGGCAGCAATCGGAAGAAGAGTTATAGTGGAAGAATGGGGCTGCAAATGTTTAGAAACATCATAGGGAAAATTGCGCATGAAGAACCCGGGGCAACAGTGGCAATTTTTAATTGGACAGAGCCGTTGCTTCATCCAGAAACTGACAAGTTTCTTGCTGCAATCAAACAGTATGGACTTAAGTCTCGTCTAAGCACTAATCTTAATGTTTTGCGTGATGCTGATAAGATTGCTGATGCTAATCCTGATGGTATAACAATTTCCCTGTCAGGATTTACACAGGATGTATATGAAGTAGGACACAGGGGAGGCAATATTGAAATTGTAAAAGAAAATATGAAGAGACTTAGCGTTGCCTTGCATAAAGTAGGAGTCTCAACAGCAGTAACTGTTTATTATCACAAGTATCTTCACAATCTGCATGAAGTAGAATTAATGAAGGAATACTCAGAGTCTCTTGGATTCTCATTCGGAGCAGACTGGGCATATTATATGCCTGTTGAACGTGTACAGGCATATATAGAGGGAACACTGTCTTATTCCGAAAGAGAGTTTGTGGATAATTATTTTGCGCTGAATATAAGGCAGGCTGTTGATGCCACGTTGCCGTTTCGTAGTGAGCCGTGTCATCTTCCAACGACACTATTGACAATAGATTGCCGCGGCGAGGTACAGCTATGCTGCTCTGTTTATGATTCAAGCAGGTTTTCTATCGGATCGTATCTAAATACTCCATCAGAAATAATAAAAGAGAGACTTTTGAATCACCCCTATTGCAGAGAATGCATGAGGCATGGTCTCCATATTTATACCTCATGGCATGGGCATAAGATCTGCTCTGTGTATGAAGAGATTGCTCAGGAAAATGTTAGGAAGAAGGCTTTCGCATGAATTCGCTGAGGGAATATATAAGCAACGCTTCAATGGTTAAAATTTTCTTTGCGGTATTTGTATTGATGTATGTCCTAATTTTGTTGATTAACCCACATCTGGGACCCAGTGATGAGTATCATTTTCTGCCTACACTCCAGAGCGGAAAAATCTTCCCCATGTACGGGAAGGATTTCCCATACTACAACTCTGTTGAATTGGGAAGATTCAGTCCATTAGGAGGGCAGGAATATAATTTAGTTGCGCTAATTTCTAATTCTCCGCTGGCATATCTCGCATTTAATGCCATACTGCTATTGGGATTTATAATTATCTTTCTTAAAATTCTCAATGAATTCTCGCAGAATCGTTATCTTAATTATTTTGTGACTACTATTTTGCTTCTTATGCCCGCAGTCACAAATACTTTTTTCAAATTTCTCTATGTTGAAAAGAATGTTATTTTCTATCTATCTATTTTTCTGATCTCATTTATCAAATTTCATAAGCAACAAAGAATCGTTTATTCTGTCCTTGCTTTGGTTAGTGCAAATATAGCTATATACTATAAGGAAATTGTTTTTTTAGCAGTATTTTCATTCTCAGCGGCGCATCTATTCCTTACATGGCGGCAAAATAATAAAAAGTATAAGGCTTTGGATTTATTGCTGGTGCTTAGCAGCATTATCTACATTGCAATTTATTTTGTGGCCATACTGCCTAACGTGAGCCATTCTTATCTGCCAAGCACACTCGAGAATAAGTTTTTAAGCTTTGTAAAAAATTCGTTTAATTACGGATTTTTTTCAGATCCGGTTATCATTTTAATTTTTGTGCCAATAGCTTTCTGGAGGATTGCTAAGATTATATTTCAAAGACAAGAGCCTCAGCCGATTATAGATGCGATGATAGCAGCCGGCGGTTCCTATGTTGCGGCTTTTTTCTTGCTGAATATGTACAGCCCCTATTATATGCTTCCGGTTTACCTTTTTGCGCTTCCGGTGATATTTTACTTTTTTGAACGAGGAATGCTCCGAACAGTCTTTTGGAAAAGTATGTTAGCTGTAACAATATTAGTCCTGGTATTGAATGCTATACCTCTCGGAATCCATTATCTTACCTATAATAAATATGTGCCAATCAACTTCAATAAAACTCTGGAGTTTTTGATAGAGGATATCAACAGGAGATATGAAGGGCACAGGGTAAATATCTTTTTTGACGGTGTAGATCGCGGCACAGGCAAGGGTGTCTACTTCGTTACAGGAGAATTTTTAAAATTCAAAGGGCTTTCCATTCGCAAATTTGATTTCAAGTCTGATATGGAAGCACAGGACCCCGGTCCTTTTGTCGGGCGAAGGTCTCCATTTGATAAGGATGCTGATATAGAGACAGTTGATCCAATGCATGCTTATAAGTATCCGGATTTCCCTTTTGCGGTATTTCAGCCCGGTCCTTTACCGCAGGTTCAGAGCGGAGATTATCTGATAGTATCGCCTCACAGCACAAAGAATGTTAATAATGAATACATTGAAAAGCTGAAAGATGATTATACGCTTGTATTTCGAACTTACAGCCCGCTCGCATTTCCACGGGTTACGCTCAAGACAGGAATTAAATATCTGCTGTCAAGAAGACTTACTGCCGAACAAAAGTCTGCGGGTTTGATTGTGAATGAGAATCTAATGAACCGGCCGGATTATTATATTTTTATTAAAAAATAAGGCTCATCGTGGACGTGAGTGGGTAAAATATAGGGTAATGGTAGAATAAAATCGCTCTATTTTGTCATTGCCCGACTTGATCGGGCAATCCAGAGTTATATGGAAAGAAGTTACTATGTTTACATATTAGCGAGTCAGCAAAATGGTACTTTGTATATAGGAGTAACCTCTGATTTGATAAAACGTGTTTGGGAGCATAGAAACAAATTAGTGGACGGGTTTACAGAAAAATACTGTATAGATAAGCTTGTCTATTATGAACAGTTTAAAGATATAGAATATGCTATCGGGAGAGAGAAAAGACTAAAGAAATACAATCGCAGATGGAAGATTGCTCTGATTGAAAAGTTGAACCCTGATTGGAGAGATTTGTATGAGGAATTAATATCTGGATTCCCCGATCAAGTCGGGGAATGACAAAGGTGGGAGTCGGGGAATGACAGTATTTGTTATTGAAATCAACCCGCTCGATTACGCGAAGAACCAAAGATAAAAAGGCGGGTAGGAGGGATGGTTAAAAAATTGCTATGAAAACAACATTGCTGGTTCTTACACTAAATGAAATTGAAGGGATGAAGGCTATTATGCCGGGAATAAGAAGGGATTGGTGCGACCAGATCATTATTGTTGATGGAGGCTCTACTGACGGAACAATTGAATGGGCAAGGGAGCAGGGATATTTTGTATATGTGCAGAAGCAGAAAGGGTTCAGACATGCCTATACAGAGGTGCTGCCTTATATTGAAGGCGATGTAGTCATCACATTCAGCCCTGATGGGAATTCTATTCCGGAACTGATACCGGAACTTATTGATAAGATGAAAGAAGGATACGACATGGTGATAGTCTCCCGTTATCTGGGCGGCGCTAAGAGCGAGGATGATGATATCATAACTGCTTTTGGCAATTGGTTATTTACCAAGACTGTCAACATTCTTCACGGAGGACATTATACTGATGCAATGGTTATATTCCGTGCTTACAAGACGAAACTGGTATATGATTTGGACTTGAATAAAGACGAGGGATACAGGCTTGCTGAAAAGTTGTTCAAAACCAATATTAGCTGGGAACCTTTATTGTCAGTGAGAGTTGCAAAGAAAAAACTGAAAGTGGCAGAGATTCCGGGTGATGAGCCAGCAAGGATTGGCGGTGAGCGCAAACTTAAAATACTTAAATGGGGCGCAGCATATTATTTTCAGTTTATCAGAGAGGTTTTTATTGGAAGTAAGTAGGACAGAATGATTATCTCTGTAAGCAAAATACATTGAAAGAATGACGTTAAAGCAACATACAATTCAGGCGTCTATAGGCAGCGCGATATTGGCGCCATTTCTGGGTGTTGATACAATAGTCTTTTTCTTGAGCATGATATTGATAGATGTTGACCATTATTTTGATTTTGTAATAGTTTGTAAAAGGTTTGGCATACGAGATATGTTTAGATTCCATAACTTGGTATGGCAAAAAAAAGAGAAGGTATATGGGCTGAGTCTTTTTCATACGGTAGAGATATTTTTGTTGTTGTTTATCCTTGGATTTTGGAGTCATTATTTCTGGCTTATATTGTTTGGCTTTTCTGTGCATCTTATTTTTGACCTTTATTATTTATATACCCACAATTCCCTTTTAAATAGGGCGTTTTCTATTATTGAATATATTATAAGAAGAAATGATTCAAGGGGATATCCTGTTCCAGAAAAGGAGTTTTGGAATCGTGTGCCTTAAACGATATAATCTTGATAGATTTTCAAAAGTATAAAAATAAGAATATAATAAGCGGTGAATGATTTAGTAATATAAAAATATAAAGAGGAGAGATATCTATGAATCTATTTCAATATTACAAATACTGGCGATATGCTTATAACTTATCTAAAGGCAGGCTCTTTAAAAAAACCTTTCCTCTTGAGGCTACTCTGGCAATTACCAATCGGTGCAATATAAATTGCGTGTATTGTTACGGTGACTACCCTGGACGTTCTGAGCAGGATATTCCATTAAAAGACATTTTGTCTCTTATCGATGAAATGTATTCAATGGGATTGCGTTTTATTCATATATCCGGGGGTGAAGCATTGATTCGGCAGGATGCTGGAGAAATCCTGAGGCATATCAAAAAGAAAAATATCCTTTTGGAAATCATTACCAACGGTATTCTAACAACGAGATATTTGCCGCTGCTAAAAGAAACGCTGGATTTTATTTGTATCAGTATTGATGGAAATGAGCAGATTACCGATGAAAACAGAGGGAAGGGTGTTTACGGCAAGGCTTTAGAGACTGTGCGGGCTTGTAGAGATGCAGGTATTGTAACAAGAGTTAATGGTGTTTTGTCAGAAAAAACGACGGATACTTTAGAGCATCTTATTCACCTCGCAGCAGAGGAGAAGTTTCTGCTCAGCTTTAATCTTCCTTATGGTTCAATGTCAGATGACAGAACAAAGAGCATGCCCTTCAATGACCAAAAGATGAGAGATGGCATTCGCCTTATCCTAAATTATAAAAAACGCGGATACCCGATCAACTTTTCTCAAAGCACCTATAATTATATCCTGAATTGGCCAGTTCCATTACAACAGAATAGACTCGATGCAGATGGTGCTCAAAAATATGGATTGAAGCGTAGCCCTTGTTATTATGGAAAATATATCTGTGTAATTGACGCCAATGGCGATGTTTATCCCTGTACTCATTTATGGAGTGAACCTGAATTTAACCCCAAAAATTATATACGAGACGGATTCCGTGCAGCATGGGATAATTTGGCCTCAAGCCACAGCTGTGTCACCTGTACAGATTTGAGCTTTACTGACCACAACAGAATGTTTTCTTTAGATCCGGCAACAATGATGAATCAGGTTCGGAATGTGTTGAGGCTTCACAAATAAACTCATTGGATAATTAGTTAGATATAAAATGAAAATTTGTTTCATACAAAAAGAGGCCTTCCCATATTTTGGAATTATATCACTGGCGGGCTATCTTAAAGATAAAGGTGTTGAATCAATCGTACTCATTGCAAATCTGGAAAAGGACTTCAATAGCAAGTTAAAAGATATTAAACCAGATTTGATCGGAATTTCAGTGCTTACAACAGAGCACACTTGGTTGGTAGAAATAAGCCAGCAAATTAAAAATGATTTTCCCGATATTCCAATCATAGTCGGCGGTGTTCATGCGATGCTGTATCCAAAAGCAATATTACAGATACCATGCATTGACTATGTGTGCACTGGTGAAGGGGAACTGACACTTACAAACCTGTGTGAGTCTATAAGAAAAGGGAGGGCTGATGTTAGAGGTATCAAAGGTATTGGTTATCGCAATGGAAACGATATGATAATAAATGAGGGGGAGTCTTTGTTGGATAACATCAGTAATCACTTTGATGACCGGGAGATATATTATAGACAATACCCTTTTTTCAGGGATGATGAACTGAAACAATTTATAGCGTCACGCGGTTGTCCCTATAAGTGTAGTTTTTGTTTTAATGAACAATTAAGGAATGCCTTCAAGTCAAAGGGCAAATATGTGCGAATGAAGGATCCAGAGCATTTTGTTAAGGAGATCCAACTGGTTAAAGAAAGTGCCGTGATGAAATCTATTTTCTTTGCCGATGATTTGTTTACAATGGACAAGTCATGGTTAAGAAGGTTTTTGCCCCTATACAAAGAAAAGATAAATATTCCCTACATGTGTACAACCAGGGCCAATCTTATGGATGAAGATATAGCTCGTCTGCTAAGAGATTCTGGTTGTCACACAGTCAGTTTTGGTATAGAGACCGGTAACGAAAGGATACGTAAGGAAATACTTAAAAAGAAAATAACCAATGAAGAAATTATTAACTGTGGAAATATCTTGAGAAAAAACGGCATAAGGATTCAGACGTCAAATATGTTTTGTCTCCCAGGTGAAACGATAGAGGATGCCTTTGATACGGTTAGGATTAATATCAACATAAAGGCTGATTTCACATACTCTACTTTATTCATGCCATTTCCCGATACCAATCTGGCTAAATATTGTATTGAAAATGGATATCTTAAAGAGGGGTTTAGTTTTAAAGACCTTCCTAAGTCATTTCTTACTCACAGCATCTTAAGATTACAGGACAGGGCAAAAATAGAGAATGTGCAGAAGGTTTCATATTTCCTAATAAAGTACCCCTTTATTCTTGCTCCTACAGAAAAGTTGATAAGGAATTTCAGTTTTAATAGATTATATTATGCATTGATGTTTATCGGTACTTTCTTGCGCTATAAAGAGGAGAGGCAAATATCCTTTTTTAACACAATTCAGTTTCTGTGGCGATTCAGGAAAAGCTATTAATTATTCCATGAGGATTTTAATCTTATGAAAGTATTGTTGTGGGGAATCATTTTATTCGTTTTGGCCTTTCTCTTACATCTTATAATATGGAAAATCCGTTTGCCTAAAAGGCAAATAAGGATGCTGCTATTGATATTCTTTGGCGTGTTGATTTTAGGTATTGTAAATTTATGGAGTATTATGTTGCCTCTAACAGTTTTGGGACTTTCTGCGCCATATACCCTGGCCGAATATATTCACGTAGTGCTTTTTTTTACCTCTCTGACACTTGCTTACATAGTTACTTATACAGCCATTGAGGTAGATAGCCCTTCCATGGTAATGGTAATGCAAATTGATAATGCATGCCCGTATGGCTTGGAAAAAATGGAGTTTGCCAAAACATTGACTGACGATATATTGGTAAAACCGAGGATAAGAGATCTTGTAACTGCTAAACTTACCTATATGGATGGTGATAAATACAAGCTTACGCCGGAGGGTGTTTTACTCGCGAGTATTTTCATTTTTTATCGTAAATTAATGAATAATTATTCAAAGGGGGGATAAGTCGCTTATGTTTTTGAGTTATTTTTATGCTTTCATTCCTCTCCTGGGTTTGATGCTCAATGTATTTACCCAACTTATCAGTTTTAGGTATATCAAGTTTTCGTTGTTAAAGTCATTAGTTCTGGGATTTATTATCGGTCTTCTTTTTGTATCTGGGGCAAATTTTTATGGTTATTTTGCCGCTGGACAATCAGCAGGGGAGTTTTGGCCGCTTTCCATAGTTAATTTTCTTACATATTCAGCTTTGGGATATTGTTATGCTCATTTTGTAAACATGGGAGAAGGCGCGCGAAGAATCAGGATAATGAGAGAATTATATAAGTCCGAAACAGGTCTTACTCTGGATGAACTTCTGAAAATTTATGATGGCAGGCAGATGATTGAAAATCGAATAAGTAGACTTGTTAGCGGTGGACAGATAATATTTAAAAATGGTAGATATTTTATCGGTAAACCCCATATGCTATTAATATCTCGGATTATCTTGCTGATGAAATTGATTATCCTTGGGAAAAGAAGCGAATTTGAATAAATATTACGGTTGAGATTGGGATGAAAGTAGTGCAGGAACAAAGCGATTGATATAGATGTGATGACGAAGAAGCGATTCGGCATCTGTTGAAGCTAATCATTATTACTTTTCAAAACTAAAGACTCTGTTAAAAAAACAATGCCCGTTTCATCAAAAATAAACAGCGAAGAGAAGAGTAGCATTGTAAAAACAGGCAAAGGTATAGAATATTTTCTTATTAGTTTGGCTGCCCTCTTGGCAATAGGTAATCTTTTTTGGGTTATTCTCGATTACCGTAATCTATCAGTTCATCCTCATGTGATATACGATATCATGCCGTATTTTACAAAAGACAGTATTGGCTTCACATGGAATGATCTGGCAAAGCCTTTTCAAGAGATGGGAAATCCAGGGGAATATCGACCGAGGTTTCTCACTTATGGAATAAGTTTGATAGATATTAAGCTCCAGTTGTTTTTTTACCAATATTTTATAGCCCACCCAACTGCTTCAATTTCCTGGATTTTATCCCTGTTCATTGCCCCTGTTTATCTCTATAAATTATTAAAACATTTCACCCATTCTAAAAAGGCGCAAGCTGCGGGTATTGTTGTCTACTTATCTTCTATGGGGTTTCTATCAGGTTTTTCCACCATGTTAGTACCTGGTAAAACATTAACAAGCGCTGTATTGATTCTTACCATGTACTGTATGGTGCAAATTCGGAAACTACAAACAGGTCGTCAATTATTCTTTGAGATACATTCACAGTACCGGGCAATAATGTTTTTTGTCATCTTTTTGGGGCTGTTTCTGGACGAGGTATCTTTTATGCTTTTCTTTCTCGTGCCAATTCTATTCTTAGAACTCTTTTATCTGCCGGTTTGGAATAAAGATGGTATTTATCGAAACATAAAAAATATCATATATTTTGGACTTCCCTTTTTTTTGTTTTTGGTAGTAGTTCTTTTGGTTGTTCCAATTCTTACGCAGTATTTCTGGAACTATGATTTCCGCTATTTAGCTTCTCTTTCTGGAGCCTCTGAAGCTGCAAAAGGAGCTAAAGCATTTTTCCTTAATGTGTGCGGCGATTCTCTATTGGTTGCTCTATATAAAAATTTTTTGAATCTTTTTGGCGCTGCTATGGCGCCGTACCAAATCAGCCCATTGATTCCCAGTATCGTTCCGGGAGATGGTTGTCATGGCATGTTTACTCAGGAAAATAATCTGTTAAAGAGCCTGATATTTTTAACGATATTTCCAGCGCTCTTTTTTTATGCCTTTCGTAATTGGTTTCAGAACCACTTTACAGCCATGCTGATTGTTGTAATTCTGGTTTTTATCGGTTTGGAGACAATCTTGCATAAGAGACACATACCCATCATAAATGGTT
>ERZ1292630.2483-Hain-H41-02um-R3-2483-length-17011-cov-8_pt1 | contig 17011 bp, 8 predicted proteins | sample MGYA00564408_ERZ1292630 | MGnify/ENA primary metagenome ERZ1292630 (study PRJEB36523, sample SAMEA6512641) | groundwater metagenome | collected 2019-01-08 | study: AquaDiva: Metagenomics assemblies of 32 groundwater samples | reverse complement strand
CCCTTTTTTTTTGCGACACTGACTTGAATTCAAACTTTGGTTAAGATTTGCTCCGCCAACTGTATGACCTCGTCCGCACGATAGCCCGCCTCGGCGAGCGACATGTTACGGCGTCCCTGTGCCGCATTCAGCCACAGCGACTGCCACTCGGTCGAGTCACTGCGACTGTCGACGGAACCCGCGTCGACGTCATCGTTGCCTAAGGCATTGCCCCCGCTTTCGACGTCTGACATCCATTTTCGCAGCGCTTGTCGCCTCGATACCGCTTCGAACTGAAAATAATCGGACGTCGACGCCGGTATTTGGCTCGGCGTGACAAGTGACGCCTCCACGGTGCAGCGCGGTGCTCGATGCAGGCCCAAGCGGCGCCACTCGTCGTCGTCGAGCTTCACGCGACCGTCGGTGGTCCACACAAAAAACGCGAGGAAGGAACACGGTACGCCCAGCGCGACAGACGCACGTCGTCTCAGCGCGCCAATTGACGTAGAATCTCCGGCGACCACGTTGCAAGTCACTCGCCGAGCGCCCATTGAGACCGTGACAAGAGTCGCTCGAGGCGACTCGGCTTCACTAGGACGCGGCGGGGGAGCATCGAGTGCGGCCGAGGGTGTCTGATTCTGTGGCGGCGGTTGCGATGGCGTTGGTGGCGGCGTCGCGGGAAACGGGGGTGAGGTGATTGGTGGGGGGGTGGGCCCGCGTGAGCTACTAGCCGGATACGGAGGCGTGGCTCCCCGCGACACAGGTGGCGGCGGGGGCAACGGACGAGATGCCATTGATCTGACAAAAAAATGACTGGTTTGGAAAAGGAAGAGACAACGTGCAATTGCAAGTGAAAAAACGTTTCGAACAAAACCCCAAAACCACCGGGCTTGTGTGAAAAAACGCAGCAAAGCGGTCTGGCGGGATCGAACATCCTGCATCGGGTGAGCCCAGTTTGTGGCTGCGCGGTGAGGCTCACAGGCTGCGCGGTGAGCCCAGTTTGTGAGTTTGCGGCGAAAACAAGGGGTCAACTTGTAGAACACAGCCGTTCTTTCACACAACTGACGAAAAAAATCGACTCGAGCCAGCCGTCACACTGGTAAATTGAGTTTGTGGTCGTCGATTTCATCCATCTCCGTCCCTATCATCAATTGAGCATTGACGCCATGCTCCAGATGTGAACGTCGGCGGTCCCGGAAGTGACAAGGGAGTGGCCTCGGATGTCCTCCGCCACGGAGGAGGGAAGCACCAGCTGCAAACAGGCCGGGGGAGGGTGGGATCCGGCCGCGGTGGCTTCCTCTCGACCTTCCTCAATAATTCGGAACAACGAGGCCAGCGGAGCGGCCGAAAATGAGCCCGTGATGAGTAGGCGCTCCAGCCGGCCTCCCACCGCGACTCGCTGCACCCGCCTCGCTTCGTTGGCACGCCTCCCGAGGTTAACGATGTGAGCGTCCGTTAGCCCGCAGGCTTCCACATCAAGTGTGTGCAACCGTGACAGCACGGATCCGCTGCCCAGCGCCAGACCCACGGCCAGTCCATCGGGGTCCAAGGTACACTTCCGCAAGGCGACATGAACAACGGAAGGCAGCTCGATGACGTGTTTCGCGAATAGCAACACTCGTTCGCGCAGATCGCTCATTGTGGGGTCGCCGCTGTTGTTATCACTCTTCGTATCACACGACGGCGATACTGCAGATGACGATGACGATACTGACGAGGCGGTGGCGATCGATGTCAGCTCGACGGAGGTGATGGCCCAGGCCGGTGCCGACGATGTCCCCTCCATGCCGTCACTCAAACCCGGGCCATTGAGCTGTTGAAAGAGGAGGTCTTCGATCGCGTCGAGCGCGGACAGTGGATCGACCCAGCTGCCCGCGGCCGCGTGTGACGAAGAAACATTCAACAAGGTGTTGCCGCCGTCACTATCATGCGACGCGGCGGCGGCGTCATCGAGAAATGATTGCACCACCACCGAGTCTCGATGATTGGCCTCCAAGTAGTCGAGCACGGTTTCTTCACCCGAGCCATCGGCTCTTCCTCGCGCAGCGGAGTGACCACTGGGACGGGCCACATTGCGTATGGGTCCCACGATGCTCACGTGGAGGGCGAAGGGGGCCGTGGCCTGGATGCCAACGTTCACGCACGAGCAAATATTGAGCGCTGCCACCTGAATGAGGACATCTGCGACGGCCTCTGGCATCGAACTACCGTCGTCCTGTGCATCGTCGTGCGGCAACGACACCGCGGGCGGCCGTGCAGCCGCGGCGGCGGCAGAGCTGACGGCGACGGGGGAAGCCGCCGCGTGGGCTCCTCCCCGGTGGGGCCGATGCCTGCTTCCATCATCGCCATCGTCCTCAGTTTCCTCGCCGGTGTCGCGTCGATTGTGTTCCACGGATGATATGCTGTCGACACTCGGGATCTTCTCGTAGGGATTGTACCGAGGATGCTGAGCCGAGTCGACGGAAGCCGTCAAACCAACGGCGCCCAGTACCCGGCTGAAAAATCCCTCTTGCTGGTTCGTCCCGCCACTCGAGTTGGTCGGCGTCGAGTGCTGATGCACAAGGGGCAATGGGGGCAACGGGGGACGCTGCGAGACGCCGCGGATGGCTCCGTGGTTCGATGGGTCGCGACCACGGAAGTACTGGTGGAGGGCGGGGCCAAGGCCGCAGCACCCTACCGTGTACCAAATCCACGACGACACCGCGTTCGCTGGAGATGATGGCGATGTGGCAGCGGCACCCTCGGCATCGTGGGGGCGGGTGGAGGTGCTCCCTACCGCATCGCCATCGCGAATGTGGCCGTCGGCATCCCCTTCGCGCTCGCGCGCGAGTTCATGCACCGCGGCTGGAGCGGCTTCATGCTCGCCCATAGGGGCAGGAAGGGACATGGTGTGGGGATGATGGTGTATCGATGTCGACGGATGATCCAATTGGTTTGAGGTACCTTAGTGGCATTGGACTCAGCGAACGTAACAACAATTTATTTTGGTAAGCGGCCAAAAAAAGCGCTCACCGATGACAAAAAAGGGTCACACTGGGTTACGATGGAGGTGATAACTTCTTGCTGAAGGATTCGGTTTGCGTACAATACACTGCCATGAAAATGGAGTTTCACCGTCAAAAAAATAGGGAGTGTGCTTTCTACCTGACGCGGTGAGGGCGTTCCACCATCAGCGTGCTGTGCCCCTCTCACGTCAAAGTTCGAAGTCCGAAGCCGATGACCTCCGGGATGTCTGCGAAGCGGAATCGCCAGTAATGGACGCGTGGTGAAGCGCCTTGGGCGAATGCGAAGTCGAGGCCGGGGATTGCCGGTGCGCCCCGGCAGGGGGTCGGTTGTGCGGGGAGCTGGCGGGTCTGCCGGGCGCTGACCCCGGCCGCCCTGGTGCCGAAGGTGGCCTCGGAGGTCGACTGCCAAGGCCAGGTGACGCTCCGCGCTTGGCACCACCTGAAGGAACACGACCTGGGAGACTCGACTGACCCGCTCGTCTCGAAGCACTGCTGGCTCGCCGAGGTAACGTGCAAACCAAATCGGTGATCGGTAGCGATCCTTCCTTTACCCACCGAACTTGTCGCCTGGCCCGAAGCATTCTGACCCACGCCTGTAGCCGCGTCACCGCGAAGTCCACTAACTCCGTAAACGCGATGAGTTCCTCGGTGACGGCTCGACTCTGTCGCTGCGCGGCGCACAGAGAGGTCGACTCACGCTGGAGACGCTTGCCGTCAAGCGAGCGGAACAAAACAGCGCGCCACCAACATTGAATGTAATACGTCGCTTGCAGGTGTCGTTCCGCCCGTTCGCGAGTGCGTTGTTGCTCGGCGGCAGCCTCTGCCGAGCGCTTTTCCGCTTCCACCCGGCCCCCTGACTCCAATTGCAAAACGTTCGTGCGATGCAGTCGTTCCGTCTCGGAAATGTCAACCATTCCACCAAGACATCGCCAATGTACCATGCATTGCTCCGAGGCTGCGAGCGAAGTTGCTTCGATGGCGTGACGCTGCTGGCTTTCGCTCTGGGAGACCTTTGCAATTTCCTCCACAGCCGAAAATGAAGGATATGTCGCGGACCAGTCCGTTTCCAACAACGAGCGACAGAGTTCCTCATGAAGCTGCATCATCTGCGGTTGTACTTCTTGCGTCCAAACCGTGCGACGCCAACGGTCAAGCAATACATCCGCCGCAAAGGCGCACCACAAAAAGTTGAAGTTCAAATTCGCCTCCGTTGTGAGTTCGCAGCGGGCAGATGCCTGTGCGTCCAACAACGACACAACGTTAAGAGACATGTTCATGCTCCGTTGAACGAATGCGCGATGCTCCAATCTTTGGCACTCCACCTTGTCCCTACCTCTCACCTCGGCCACAACGTTCACAGCGTCCAACAAGAACGAGTAAGCGCCGCGTAGGTAGCTCACCGTGAGGGCGTGCTCTTGCTGCAGTAAGAAGGCCCTAGGCGACTGAACGTAGTGTGTTCGCCACGCTCGTTGGATAGTCTCCGCGGCGGCATGATGCGCTAGGGCTTCGTGTGCCGCGAACAAGCGCTCCCTCCAAACACGCTCATCGATGACGATCATCGTCAGGCGAAGCCGCTTCTCTTCAGCTGCTAAGGCGTCCCGCATGGACGTGTCGCGATCAGCGCATAGGGAGAGCCTAGCATGCTCCTCCGCGTACGAAATATCACGCAGGTAATCGATTTCCGCGTGCATGAGCAACGCTTCCTTCGCGAATGTGCGCTCCGCGGTAGCCGCTTCACGAACCCAGGTGCGGTTCGCGTCACTTTCCAGTGCACAACGATCAGCGAATCGCGCGGCCACCGGCTCAATAACGGCGCAGCGCATCGACGTTTCGCTGTGCTCGATCATCAGCGAGCGAGCGAATCGTTCCATACGGGCAGTGTCCGCGCGAAAGCGTTCATCCTCGATCAAAAGTCGTATGCTCTGCAAGTCGGCCTCGGCATCCTGCTCGTGCTGTTGCCGCAGCATTGATTCGATGTTTACCAGCACGTCAGCCACTTGACCCTGCTGCCATGCCCCCCAAAGGGCAAAGCGGCCAACCAATTCGTCGAGCTCGACACGCCACAGGGACGGAGCAAGCAGCATCGACACGGTGGGCGCCGTGAGACATGCGCTTCCCCCAATGAAATCGCAGCCGTCCTCCGTGGCCGATTTGGTTACGGAAAAGTTTAGAGTGACACGTTGCCGCCAAGTTGATTCGAATTCCTCGGCGACGCTGAGTCGCGACGTCTCCTCGGCGCGGACAATGGCTCGCCGGAACATGACTTCCGTTTCATAATCTTGTTCCAGTTGAAATTCAAGCATGAGCGTGTGCTCAAGCCGAACCCGGAACAGTGACTCTTGCGGTCCAAGGACCTCGGTGACGATACACTCTGTAAATCGTCGCGAGAGAAAATCGCGGTCGGTTTGCTCGAGCAACGCCAATTCAACTCGCTCGCAGCCATGGACCCAATCTTGACCGTACAATCGATGGCTCACATCGCACTCGGCGTCGACAACTGCCTCCCGCCGGTTGGCCTCCTGCGCTTCGGCAATGTCTCGGAAGCTACGGCTCTCCTCATTCCACATGGCTTCGCTGTCGCCGGCGGCGAGTTCGAGGAAGAACCACTCCATCGTGTCGGCCACGTGCTCCTCCGCGAGGGACATACAAATTAGCCAATGCGTGCATACAAATCGCATCGCGACACCATCGAATAGCATATTGCGTCGCTCGCGAGCCTCTTCTTGCTGAACTGATATGAGCCGCTCCGCGATGACGTCCTTGAACTCTTTCCTAGCGGCGGCGAAGCGGCCCGCACGTTGGAGCACTCTCGCGGAGACAATGCGCTGTCCTGATACGCCTTCGGTTTTCATGACCGAAAACGTCTCGTGTTCGGCGATCATGGTCATCTGTCGATGGTATGCTTCGTGCTCTTGGATCTGGTGACTCTTGTCCTGAATAATTGCCTCAAGAACACCATCGAGGTTTTGAACGTAAATGCGCCACTCTCGAGCATAAGCGGATTCGAAAGATTCTCGTGCGTACCGCTCCTGTCGTTGCAACGTCGCGCGCTTTGCGACAAACTCATGTGCGATTTCGTCGTTCACCTGACGGATGGCGTCGCTCAGTTCGACGCGGGCTGCAGCGCACGTCGCCTTGGCACGGCGGTACTCTTCCCCGCGCTCGCGTTTCTCTGCCTTCCAGGCATACAATTGCCGCCAATATCGTCGTGACGCGGTCCATCCCAACTGACACCTCACGACGTCCCGCCACGCTGTTTGGATACGTAGGGCGGCTAATTGCCTTTGACGCTGTTGCTCAGCCAGCGACGCCACGGCCGACGCCGTGGCGTGCCGGATCAGCGCATCGCGTACCGCCTCGTCGTTCGCCCACGCATCACGCAACCTAGCTTCTGAGAATTGCAATAGCGACAGGTGCGCCTCATAGACTTCCCGAAACCACTGTTGCCAAAGGGCGGAGACGTGAATGGCGTGCCGTTCGAGTAAACTGCTTTTCACTAAGAGCTGCAACTCCACGTCTCCTCGGCTGTGAAACCGCTCGGTCTTGAGACTCCGGTGATACTCCGCGCGCACGCGACGGTCGAGGATCTCTACGTGTAAGCGGTGAAACCGGTCTGCGTGTTGTTCCCGTTCGAGACTGGTTCGATCACACTCCTCCATACCGAGCGTGGCTTGCCGCTGACTTGCGTGCTGCTCTCTCCTCCTCTCTTCGACGGCGCTGGCGATGCTGCTGGCTTCGTTTCCGAAACCCGAAAACTGCGATAAAAACGAGTGGTGCTCTTGACTGGTCACGTCGACGGATCGACGGGTGGCTTCCTCGTCCATCAGCGAGGTGCGTTGATGCAAGTGCAAGATGCTGCTCTTCGCCACGCCAATTAGAAGGTCCAAGTAGCGCAGCGCCTCGGTGAGAATCAGAACGCGTTGCACTGATTCGCCGGCCTCCACGTTTCGCAACGCGGGCCTGATGATGTTGCCGGAAAACTGCGTCACGTGCGATTCCTTCAAGGCAGCGACGTGCCACCGTTCGTCAAGGCAAATTTGGCGCCGATATGAAAACTCCACGTCTTCGAACTTGACCCGGGCCTCGCGATGGCAATTCGCCAGTTCGTCCCAGGCAAGTCGCAGGTCGTCTTGGGCAGCAGAAAAGCGCACGTTTCGATGTGCCTTTTCCTTTTGCAGCTGCTTTTGATATCGCATGTGCCTAATGGTATCACGAAGGATCCGGTGACTGTGGCGCCATCCGAACTGACCATTGGCGATGCGGCGGAATGCGCGTTGTAGGACGGTGACGAACCGGCCCCGCACGCGGTCGGTTTCCAGCAGATCGCGCAGTTCACGCCTTCTCCCTTCGAACGTGAGCTCTAGATCGACAAGTAAACGATCGAAGCTCCACATCGCGCGCCTTGACAACTGCTCCGCCTCGGCAATGAACTCGGTCATTGGCGCGATACGGTCGCATCGAATCAGAGCCTGTCGCTCCTGCGACTCGCGCTGACATAACACCTCCCTGCCGCAGGTCAGAATACTTCGCGCGACCGACGTGTGGACCGCTCGCAACGAATCGAACACTTCATGAGACAGTACCGCTCTTCGCATCTCCTCCTCGGTCAACAACGCGGCCTGGGCCACGAGATGACATGTAAACGACTCGCGACGTTGAGCTTCTCGGTCTCGTTTTTGCCGATAGTAATCGAGTCTCGCCAGATGGGCTTGACGGTGAACTACCGTGAGGATAAATCCTTTATCCGCTTCGGCGTGCCGAGCGATGGAGGCGTAGGCCTCGCATTCGATTTCGGTTACACTCGATCGCCGTTCGTGTTCCGTCGCGACGACGTGCGAAAGCAACGATTCGCTGTCCGCTGCCAGGTGGCGGTCATCCGTGTGGTGGTCGTCGCTTCGTTCCACCGGTGCAACGCCAGAGTCCAGAACGGCACGGTGCTGCGGGAGAGGTGGCGGGAGAGGAACAGTGGATGACACCGTACGGCCGCGTTCGGCGTCCTGTTGTTGCCGTACGGGCGGCGTGAAACGAAAGGACTTTGACATTTGAAACGCGGCCTGACTGATCGAAGCACGGCTCGTCTTCTCCGAAGCGATGATGAGCGCCATCGTATTGCGCACGGCGACGTCCCACTCCGCTTGTCCGATCTGCCCGAGCAGCGCTCGACGTTGCAGCTCGTAGTCTACAAGCATGACGCGCCGTACGGCTTCTTCGCTAAACAGCAGCGGCACGGTGCGGTCCATGACACTGCTGCTGCTGCCGCCGTTCGTAGCTGAAATGTCGTCATCCCCACCCTCTGACGTTGAGTGGATGCCGCTGTGGGGCCCTGGTGGTACGCGCGTTCCCAATGCCGAGGACGAAGGTCGCGATGGTGGCTTCGGCGTAATTCGTTGATGTGACGGCCGAGCGGCAGCAGCTTCCGCGATCCGCCATGTATCCAACGCTGCCGCGACATCGACTCCACGCCGCTGAGCCGACGAGAGCGTCATCCGCTGGGCGGCGATTCGCGTCGCCATGTCGTGCTGGTTGTGAATCCGCGCGACGCTCGGCGGCGGGGTTGGCGCGCTCGGTGAAGGGCGCGAATCCAGCAGCGCCTCGCCATCCGATGACGGCGGAATCTGGGGAGGCGGAGGCTTGCTCGCATGAGTTGCGCAAGGCACAGCCGGGGGTGTATACGTCGAGTTGAGCGTAATAGACTGTGCACACGAGTGCAACCGGCGGGTGCCCTCATCCATCCAGCGGTTGAACGCTGCGGGTGGCGTCATTTTTTCGTCAATGAGGTCAGATCCGACCGCAGGGGCACCAAAAGGACGGCGGGAACTGCTCCCCGTGTACGGTCGTGGTGGCGGTCGGACACTGGGGGGTTGTCCAACTTGTCCCACAACGGCAGCCGGCGGCACCGTTGGCAACACTCTGCACGACTCGACTTGGAGGGATTTTGGCGCGTCGTGGGTGAATCTCGATGGCAGTTGACGATCGTCGACAGAAGAAGAAGAAGATGGCTTTGGCCGCCCACTGGCGCCGCCGGCATGGACAGTCGCCGCAGCAGCCGCAGCCGTCCGGGTCCCGTGTAGCGGAGGAACGGACTCCGAGGCGATGAGACGCGGCAACTCAATCGACGCAGCATTGGCCCCACCGGCGCTGGGAGGCAACGGAGGCGGCGGGCGCCTCGTCGCACGGCGATCCATTTAAAAAATATTCAAAGATACCTCTGCAACGCCATTGAGTGCTTACAACCAAGAATGCTTTGTCAATGTGTGTGGTCGGCTATCAAGTGACATCAAAATCAATACTCTCTGACATGTAAACCGAACTACAGTCGACCACGACGATTTGGACCACAAGTGCGTCCGATGTCGTCAGGGCAGGACGAGAAGTGCGCCCACAGCTTCGCTCTGTGATCCAGCCTGGATATGGCTGTTGGAACTCGAGCTTGGGGTTCTCTGGTGGGTTTCGCTTGCGGTTCTTCCTTTCGGAAAAGACTGGGATCAGGAGGTCTCCGTGCGCTGCTTGAGCGATCACTCCATCGGCAGCGGACCGTGATCACATCACGGAACAAGTCTTCTTCTGCTTGGGCGCCGCCGCCTGATTTTCCGCTGCGGATCGCAGTTCTTTGAAGCCATCGCGGCCGCTGGACGACATGAGCATAGTTTCAACCATGTCGTTCCTTGTGAGTCGCGACGCTTGCTCCGCGATGGCTGCTGCCTCCCTCTCAGACATGCGAACAATTTCGCGTCGAGGTACATCGGCTTCACACCGAGCAGTCTTTCCGTCCCCCGTGGCCTGCGATGTCGCGGGTGGCCCCGACGCCGTGAAACCTTCACGACCTGACGGCGGCCGATACATCATGACCCGACTGTTCCGTCGGATAGAACTGCCGACTTTTTACGAGAGACTTCGCGGCAGCTCACGGTTGGGGAATCTTGTGTAGTATTTCGAGACAATGTTCACCAAGGAGGCCACGAAGGAAAAAAACCCCCAACAAACGACATTTTACTAGCCTTGGACGCACTCGCCCTGAAATCCGAACAACTTCGAACCGTTTCGTCCTAAACTCACACAATGTGCTGCACTTTGTGTATGGCCATTTCATTTTGTATTGATATTTCACGGAAGACACAAAGGTGATAAATTGAGTGGTTGGCGATGCGTACGCAAGCCATCAGGGTGGGTAGCGGTGCCGCAACACAAACATGTCGAGATACTGTTGACTCCCGTGTAGGGTGCGCCGTGTGTTCCGACGATGTTCCTCGAATTGCTCAGGTAAACTGAACAAGCCTTGGAAGAAACAAAGCCGAATGTTCGGGGAAAGCGGGGCGAAGAGAGGGAAATGAAAATGCAGCCGTGAAAACGCAACAAAGGAGCGGCCGCGAACGGTGGAGGGAGTGAGATTGATAGAGAGAATGCGAGCTTGACTGTTTACTTCGCCACAATCATCACGACGCTGAATCCGGGGAACCTGGACATCAGCACCGAGACGCGGAGAGAGAAAGAAGTGGACGAGTGTAGAGAGAGAGAGATACAGTCACCCCATCAACTCAGAGCATCACCGCGCTGGGACTGAGAGCGATCGTTTCGCTATCGCGGCCATCGTACTCTCTGAGCGACACTAAATCGAATTCGCGATCCATGCGGCAGTCACTATTGCTTTGATCGAGTTTCAAATTACCCGCAAACACCTCGAAAAGCGGCGCGTTCTCCGCGACGAATGGGTGCGACTGAACCGCCGTTGCGGTCAGTCGTTCATGATACCCGGAACGGAGCAATCCTTCGATCAGATGTCGCACATGTGGCGGGTACGGCTCCCACTCTGGACCAAAGCACAGAATGCCACCGCTGCCACCGGCGAATAGAAGGAGAGTGCTTGAATACGTCGGCAGCGTCGAAAAGGACTTGAGTGACCTTCCTTCGACTCGACTCAAATCTTTGCCAGAGATCAGTCTGTTTGCATCCTGTTGTCGACGATACGCCGCAGCCGGTTTACAACGCCCGAGTAAGCAATACAAGATGATGCCGAGCGCAAACAGGTCCCCCTGATGAAGCGCGAGGCCCGTGGCATGCACCGTGTGAGAATTGCTGGTCACGGAACGAAGGACTTCCGGAGAAAGGTATCCCGGCGTCCCTTGCGTGGCCGCGTCTTCCACGAAGTAGTCGTCATCCGGTCGCACCAAACACGCCATGCCAAAGTCGATGAGCATCACACGTGCGAGGCTGCGCGAGAACACAACGTTATCAGCCTTCAGGTCCCGGTGGACAAGACCGAATCGCTGGTAGAGGTCACAAAGCACTTTGGCCACTGAATTGGCGACGTGAGCGGCAAACACCCCAAGACTTATTCGCGACTCTTCGTCGCAATCCTCCGTTCCGTGCCCTGCACGGCCGTCCCCATCATCGCCGTGCCGTCGGGCCGATGATGATGCTTCCTGGCGTCCTACTTGGGAAAGAATGGTCCGAACAGCAGCGTTGACGGTGCCCCCGTCGCCAAATTCCATCACCAATACGATGGAATCGCTTGTCTGGAATACATCGATCAAGCGCGAGACATGCGGGTGGTGCACCGCGCGGTGCATCGTGACCTCGTCGAGCACCCGCGCCACGGAGACGCCTTTGGCGACGGCGTCGACGCTTGCTATTCGACTCGCGGCCGCGGAGCCCTCCGGCGGGGGGGTGGGGTCGTTTGCGGCTGGCCCTGTCACGTTTGCGTCATCAGGTCGTCGAGAGTGCCCCGGACCGACGGCAGCGACCCTTCCCGCTGGGGGTGGCGTTCGGTGAGAGGAGGCCGCCGCGGCCGGCCACGCCCGTTCGAAAATCAGCTTCGGCACTTGCTTCAGCGCCAAGAACATGTGATCATCTTCGGGGATCTCGACGGGAGGTCGAGAGAAGGAAGGTTGGCGGTCTTCGAAAAGCCACCATGATGATGGTCGCCGCGAATGCAACGTAGGGCTGAGGGGACCCGATACCCCGCCGTTGCCAAAGGACTGAGGGGGGGAGGTGATCGAAGCGGTTGCCACCGACGACGTGTTCTGCAATAGATTGCGACTCGAGGCTTCCATCTCCTTTTTGACGAGCTGAGACCGAGACACTTTGACTTTGGAAACTCGGCCGTAGGAACCACTGGCGACCGTCGCGCCCTCGTGAAACGTTGAAAACACGTCGGTGATTTTCCGCACGTACGGTACCCGGTAGGACAGAATGTCCGCCATGGCGGACCGCAGGACCAGATCGTCCTGGGCAGCGTCTGAGGTGGAAAGGGGCGCAGCAAGCAGATCACCCGTTTTCGGAGACCAAACGTGCAAGGTTGCCGCTAGGGGCTTTGAAAGAAACCAAATGTCACCGAGAAAAGGTCTAGGAGGGCCAAGTGCGAAGAACAACATGAACGCGCACACCAAATCATCGGCGGCGCGGTGCGGAATATATTCGGTGATGAGATGGAACGGTGGCAGCGGAACCACCGACGACGACGACGCCGAGGCGGCCCGAACCGCGGCCGGCCGGCCGCTGGCCACGACGGCTTGGGTCCTTTCACACCGGGGCTTCATTTTGACTCTCATGACGGCCGCGATGGATACGCATGCAAGCGGGCCCGGTCGCTGCCGTGCGTAGTGCTCGGGAGCGTCCCCGTAGTGTGTCGCGCGCAGCCACCGCGGCACTTCACGACACGAGAGACATGTTCGCGACGGCGCGGTGGAGGGTTGGCGCCCCTTCGGACAGCAATCGTCGCAGAACACGGTCCCACAGGCGCGGCAGTGATGACGTCGCCGGATGACGCCAAAGTCCCTCGAGCATGCCGGACATCTGCTGACGGAGCCGTCGAGTTGCCACCACACGCCCGGGTCGTCACAAAAATCACCACTCATTTTGCGATCGCACGATAGATGAGGAGGGATCGTGTAAATGTCACGCGAGAATCCTAAACTACACCGAGTCAGCAGCGAAACAACCAAGAAAACTACTTCCATTATGCCGGGACGCAATTGTTGAAACGAGTCTCCAGCCTTGTGAGGGGTGTCGGGAACACAAACCATTGCGATATTTTGTTGTTCTGTTTGCTGCTTTTGCGGACACTGAAACGATGGACGACGGCTATCAGAAGTTCCGGAGAACGAACCAAAGAGGGGGGACGGAAAGGGAGGGAGAGAGAGAGAGAGAGACGAGGCGATCACCATCGACGTTGAGTGAAACAAACGGCATCATAAAAGACATTTGCGTCAACACTTTCATTCGTCGGAAGGGATACATACTGTCGAAGGGGAAGACGTTCAACTTTTGAGCGGAAATACTGTGCAACACGCATAGAGGGGGGCGACAGAAGCGAGTAACACATAGCGCAGAGGGAGAGGAGGAACGAGATTTAGAGACGACGATTGGCCGAGCTCTACGGTGCCTTGGCACACGAAAGAAGAAACAACGAGCTCGACTGGGAAATACGTGACGGGAGCGAGAGAAAGCGAGAGCGAAGCGAAGAAAAAGAAAGTAGACCGGTAGGGTGTTTTTTAACCTCCTTTTTTTGCCGCCCCCCTCTCCTTATGATGCTGCTGGAGCCGCCGTAGTAACGGGCACCACCACGCTGCGCAGCCACTCCTGAATGACAGCGCTACTGCCGCCGTCTCCGGACGTGGAAGCCACCTGCGATAAGGCGAGGGACAGTTCCGAAGTGGCCCTGTCGAGGCCTTTTGGAACAATCCCGTTGGCGGCCGCAGCGTCGTCCGTTCTTTTTAGCGGATTTCCACTGGCTGCCGCGGCGTTGGCGCCTCCGCCATCGGCTTGCGGCGACGAGGCGCCGTTTCCTACGCCTGCGGCGTCCGATGCGGAGTTGACGTCCGACTTCGGGCGATCGCGCTCCAACTCCTCTTCCTCATTGCTCAAAATACAACCCATTGTTTTGTTGTGGCGTGTGGACGGGCGACGGGGCGAGATGGGGGGAAATGAGATGAGCAGCGCCACACGGGATGAGAGTCTCCTCGCGAAGGGTTCCGAAAGGACGGTCGGTGCTGCTGCCAGGGGCTGCTACTACTGTCCTACTGCTTTGTTCCACTTCCTTCCTCCAATCACGACGTCGCGCGCGCGGAAGTCCGCTGGTGGGTCCCCCTTTCCCGACCGCGATTCGATGCCGCTTCTCTCAGCGAGATAGTCGCCGAGCGCGAGGAAGGGAAATACAATGAAGGCACTGACCAACGCTCGCACGCAAAAACCAGAGAGTCTCCTCGCGCACGCCCTGAGTGCACGCAAAAACCATTCTTGGTACATCGTACCTTGTTCGCACCGTGTGAATTGTCAAAACGTCGAGTTTTTTTCTCCAAGGAAGGGACGCGAACAAAACACCATCCGGCGATGTGAAATGGAGGAAGACGAATCTAGGAGCATCTAGGCTGGGGGTACGGGGAGCGAGAGGGGAGGGCCCTCGCTCGTTCAATGAGACGATGTGGCGTTGCTCGGCGACAGAAACAGTGCGGCGTTCGTCGAGGAAACGTCCGCGGGGTTGCTTCCCAGGACACTCGCCGGGCGGGGCGCAGCCGGCAAGGCGACGCCGCTCGGAGCTTCAACAGCGGCACCGTCCAACGCAGCATGGCCAGCGGTGACACCCACCGCCCCCGTGGCATTGCCGGCCGGATTCGCAGCCGCGACCGAGGCACTGCCGGGAACGGGACTCATGCCCGATGTCATGGCTCGGAATACGGTCGAAGCGTCCGGGAAATCACCAACGGCCTCGGACAAGTCGTGCGAGAGTCGAAGCTGGGTCTGAAGCATGGTGTGCATTTCCTGTTTGGTGCGTTCAAGCTTTCCGAGGGCGGATTGCATCTGCTGCTCCGTCTTCGAGAATTCGGCGGTTCCTTTGATGGCGTCGTATTTGGTCGACAGTTCGACGAGGTAGCCGCGCTGCTCGGCGTTGGCTTGCTTCAATTTTTGATTCTCCTCCACGAGAAGCTTGTTCTCCCGGCGCAAGGAGTCGTCAGTGCCGTCGAGTCGGGTGTACAAGTCCTCCTTCGACTTCAGCTCGCGACGGAGCTGCTCCACGGTCTCCATCGATTGACAATACTGCCGCTCGAGCGTGAGGATGGAGCCTTTGTCGGAGTTGATTTTCGCGTCGAGTTGAGAGATCTTCACTTGAAGAATGGTGTTTTCGACCTTTAGTCGGTCGGATGCCACGCGATAGAAATCTCGCTCTGACTCCTTATCGGCGTTTCCAGACGTCAGCGTCGTTACGGCCCGCTCCAACGTGCCAACTTGGTCCTTCAGCTTGGCCTCGCGCGAAAGCGTCTCGGATTGCTGCGAGGCCAGCTCGCCATAGTCTGCCTTGCTCTTCTGCTCGCTCGCGCGAGCCTGCTCCATATCGTACTTCGCGGTGAAGGTGAAGGTCGTCAGCCGTTTGATTTCCTGTTCCAATTCCTCGATTTTCGCATGAGCTCGAGAAAGTTGTTCGCGCTGGGCTGTCACGGTGACCGCGTCAGATTGCTCCTTTTCTCGGGTTTCTAATTGACGTCGACGGTCTTGCTCGACGCTAAGTTGCTGCAGTGCCTCGTGGAACTGGCGCTGAACCACCTCGTGATTCGTAATCGCGGCGCGTCCGGTGTCCTTTGCGGTAATTAGATCACGAAGGAGCGAGTCCTTTTCCTTCGAGATTGCAGCCATATCGACGGAATGGCTGTGAGTCTCTGCCTTCAGTCGCTCGACAGTCTTCTCGAGGGCGACCACTTGGGTGGCGTGATGCTGCTTGAGGTTGGCGATCTCGCCTTGCAACCGCTCCACGACAGACTGCGCCTGCATCGCGTTGCCGTCACCCTTGACGCCATCACTGGAGCCGCCCATCAAGCCGTGCTCAAAGCGGCGGCGCAGTTCGGCCATTTCGACCGCATGCTCTTTCTCGCGCCGGGCGTACTTGGAGCGCAGGTCGCCCACCTCGGTTTGTAGCAAGGCCAGGTGGCGCAGCACGTCTCCGTGGGTCGCCGGCAATCCCACGCCGATGGAGGCGCTGCTCGCATCGGGGGCACCGGGGACGGCCGGGCGCATCGAGGCGGCCGCGGGGTCCGTGTGGCCTCCTCCGTGCGCGGTGCTGGATTGCTGCAGCTGATTCACGGCACTCGAGGCAGCTGGCTGCCCGGAACGTAAATACCGTAGTTCCACTTCGAGAACAGCGACTTGCTGCTTCAAGTTGGTGATCAAGGCCGCCTCGTAGCTCGCGGCGGTCGGCGCGGAAGGGGATGCCGTCGTCGACCCGCCGGCAGCGCTTGCTCCCCCGATGCTCACCTTTTTCGACGTGGACGCGCTCATCCCGGCGGCGGTGTTCACGCTCGTGGCATTCAGATGCGCCGGTTTGGGTACCACATGATGCTGCGACGCGGGTCGGGGCGCCACGGCCAAGCCCGGAAAGTGGCTCATTTTTTGCGGGCGCTCGGACTGCTGTTGAGTTTCCGAGGAACAACAAGCAAAGGGTGACGATCAAGATGGTGAGGGCATGAAGTCACCCATGTTATGACTATCAACGTGTCGTTAAATGTTGGAATCACTCGCTGTGACCTACTTTTGATATGTTCTGTTTAACAGTGCGCATTCTTCAGCGACGTGACAAGATTACCTAGAAACACCACCGAGCAAATGGGGCCGATGTCTCCCAGGGACAGAAAAATTTGCTTTGCACATAGCTTGTTACGGAGCACGGCGGCGGCCACTGCTGCCGTAGGTGAGGTGGTTGTCGGATCTTCCTCCGGATCCTGATCGGTCGTGGCGATGAACGCGACAGCCGCCGCCGCACCACCCCCTGCCTCGGCCGTCTGCCCATCTGCGGCGGTGCCATCGCGGTGACGCCGAGGCGGCGACGCCGGCAACTTGTTTAAGAATTCGATCGCGTGAATGGCTCCAGCGTAGTAGAGCCCATTTGCCACTAAAATCGTGAACGCCCAGACAAAGCCGCTCCATCCGCGAATCGCGCCGAAGCCCACCATTGAGATCCATGCCAGTAAAATGGCCGCGACGAGCGTCACGAACACAGGCTTCAGCTGTCGCTGCCTCGCCTTGCGTTCTTGGGTTGGGGG
>ERZ1292630.1287-Hain-H41-02um-R3-1287-length-24874-cov-6_pt1 | contig 17013 bp, 16 predicted proteins | sample MGYA00564408_ERZ1292630 | MGnify/ENA primary metagenome ERZ1292630 (study PRJEB36523, sample SAMEA6512641) | groundwater metagenome | collected 2019-01-08 | study: AquaDiva: Metagenomics assemblies of 32 groundwater samples | reverse complement strand
TGGAGGCCGGAATCGTGGTGCCGGAATTGAGATGGCCGATCACACCTTTCACTTTCTGGTCCACCAACTTTTGCGCCACGTTGGTCGCGGTTTTGGGGTCGGCTGCATCGTCCTCGCTGAGCAAAACAAACTTGGCCTTTTTGCCGTCGAGCATGATGCCTTGCGCGTTGGCCTCGTCCACTGCCATTTGCGCGCCGTTCTCGTTGTCTTTGCCGATATGGGTTTGCGGGCCGGTAACCGGGGCGACCGAGCCGATTTTCACGACGATTTCATTCGCGTTTTCGGTGCTTTGTTTACCGCACGCGGCGAGGGTGAGACTGATCGTGACAAGGGCGAGATGAGTAAGCAGACGGGATTTCACGGGGCCTCCGGAGGTTTTTTTAGAATCTGAAAAAGTATATCCCAAAAACAAAAAAACCGGCTTGCGCCGGCTTTTTTGTTAGAGCGGAATGCTTACTTAATCGCCAGCACCCATTGCACGATGGCTTTAAGGTCTGCGTCTGGCACTTGCGCGTTAGGCGGCATTGGGATGGTGCCCCACACGCCGGTACCGCCCTTTTTCGCTTTGTCGATCAGCTTGGCTTCGGCGGTTTTGTCGCCCTTGTATTTGGCGGCCACCTCTTTAAAGGCTGGGCCAACTACTTTTTTGTCTATTTGGTGGCAAGCCATGCAAGCGTGTTTGGTTGCGAGGGCTTGACCGTCCGCAGATGCTAGGACTGGAGTGCCGAGCAAGAGGCCGGCGGCGGCGATACCGAATGCTGCGAATTTCATGTTATCTCCTTAAGAACATCAGTTAAAAAATCTTGGGCGGCGCTATCTTAAACGTCCGCCGCACCATTGCAAAGGGCAATTAACGCTTCGGGTGTGGCAACGGCTGGTAAGCAATTAACGCCCTTGCACACCCAGGCGTTGACCGTGGGCGTTTCGGGCTTGGCCAAGGCGGCTGGCAAGTCTTGCATGCCATTCGGCACAAAAAGGGCCAGAGAGTTCGGCAAGTAATTGGCGGAGATTGCCTCGCGCCAAGCACCCATTCCCGCCACCGGTCCACGCACCACTACGATATCGGGCGGCGCCAGGTTTTCCTTTAATGCCATGAGTAAGGTGGTGTAACCGGAAGGCTGCGCGGCGATGCTAGGGTAGAACGATGTGAGCACCCGCTCCGCCGCATCGAGGTAGCGCACCTCGCCCAGGAGGTGGCCGAGGCGTTGCAAAGCAAAGGCAGCGACCCCGTTGCCAGAAGGCGTGGCCTGGTCCGGGCCGGGCTTGGGGCGGTGCAGCAGCGTTTCGTGGTCGTGGCTGGTGAAGAAGAATCCGCCATGTGCTGCGTCCTCGAATTGCGCCAGCAAACGCTCGGCCAAGTCTTGGGCAAAGCGCACATCTTCCGGGCGGAATTCGGTCTGCATCAATTCCAGCAAGGCATCGAGCAAAAACGCATAGTCGTCGAGGTAGGCGTTTAGCCGGGCTTGGCCATCTTTATAAGTGGCCAGCAAGCGCCCCTCGCGCCACATCTCGCGCCGGATAAAATCTACCGCCTGCTGGGCCAGCAACGCCCACGACGGCTGGCCGAACACACGCGCGGCGTGGGCGAGGCCCTTAATCATGAGCGCGTTCCAGCTGCTCAGCACCTTGTCGTCGCGCCCAGGGCACACGCGTTTGGCGCGCGCCGCAGAGAGCTTCTGTCTGGCAGAAGCGAGCACTTGCTGAGCCGATTCGATAGACAAATTCAGGCCCTTTGCAACCTCGTCCAGCGGCTTGGCGATAATGAAATGCCAGTGCTTACCCTCGAAGTTGGGCGGCAAGTCCAAGCCGTAGTGGGGGGAGACCAGCGCGAATTCATCTGGTGTGAGCAGGGCGCGCACTTCTTCTGGCGTCCACACGTAGAACTTGCCTTCTTCGTGCTCCGTGTCGGCATCCAGCGCCGAGTAGAAGCCACCCGCCACATCGCGCATTTCGCGCGTGAGCCAGCCCACGGTTTCCTGCGCCACTTGGCGAAAGCGCCCATGCCCGGTCAACACATAAGCGTCGGCGTATAGCCCCAGCAGCGGGCCGTTGTCATAGAGCATTTTTTCGAAATGCGGAATGGCCCAATGCGCGTCCACCGAATAACGGCAAAAGCCCCCGGCAAGCTGGTCGTAAATGCCGCCCTGCTCCATTTTATGCAGGGTGAAAACGGCCATCTCGCCCACATCATCCCGGTCATTCGCGGCCGCGTAGCGCATGCAAAATTCCAGTTCGGTGGGGCGCGGGAATTTTGGCTCGCGCCCGAATCCACCCCACACCCGGTCGAAATTTCCAGCCAAGTCGCGTGCAGCGTCATCTAACGGAGCAGGCGCTAACTTAGCTTCTGAATCAGGCGTGCTTGAGGATGATTCAAGCGCTGCAACCAGCTTGGCATTTTGAGCAGTAATCTCATCTTTATGCCCGTGGTAGTACTCGGCGATTTTTGGCAGCAGATCGAGCAAGCCCGGCATCTGGTAGCGTGCCTGTTTAGGGAAATAAGTGCCGCTAAAAAACGGCGCCTGTTCCGGCGTGAGAAACATGGTCAGCGGCCAACCGCCGCCCCGACGCGCGATGAGTTGATGCGCGTGCTGGTAGATATGATCCAGATCAGGCCGCTCTTCGCGATCGATTTTGATGTTCACGAAATTCGCGTTCATCAGCCCCGCCACTTCCGCATCTTCGAACGACTCATGCGCCATGACATGGCACCAATGGCAGGCCGAATAACCGATGGAAAGCAGAATAGGTTTGTCTTGCTGACGCGCTAAAGTGAGTGCCTCCTCACCCCAGGGTAACCAATCTACCGGGTTATCGGCGTGTTGTAGAAGATAGGGGCTGGTTTCTTGGGAGAGGCGGTTAGGCATGACGGCATCCGTAAACAAACGCCGATTTTAACAGGAATGACGCCATACCATAGCGATTCACTCGGGTATGGCGCCAGGAAAAGCCTTTTGGCTACTCCGCTATTAACGCCCGAATTAACTTTTCAATTTCCGGATGATCGAACTCGCGTCCACCTACGGCGCGATACGCAATGCGCCCCGCTTTATCAACGATGAAGCTGGTGGGCAAGCCTTTTACCTTCCATGCATTGGGCGCCGTACTTTTTTCATCGAGCAGGATCGGAAACGTTGGTGAAGGGTCGAGTTGCCCGGTGAAGGTGAAGACCAAATCAAAGCTTTCGTACTGGTCAGGTGCTAACACCATGAAAGGCTCGCCCTTGAGCTTTTGATACAGGCGTTCCATCGAGGGCATTTCGCGCCGGCAGGGCGGACACCAGGTAGCCCAAAAATTCACTAGCACAACTTTGCCTTTGTAATCGGCGATGCGCTGCGTTTTGCCGTCCAAATCCTTGAGCGCGAAATCAGGCGCGGGCGGGCGCGGCGAGAGCGCGGTGAGCTTATGCGTGAGATCGGGGAGATCGGTTTGTGCCGCAGCCAACGCGGGCAACAACAGGATCAGGCTAACGGATGCCCGAACCACTCGGGCAAGCCAGATTCTCCAGCTTGTCGGTGTAAGTCTTGCCATGCTGCCTCCAGGTGTAAATCAGGTCGAAGCGCGTGCCTGGTGCGATCTTGAGGGTGGTAAAGCCTTGCGCCCAATCGCCGACCTCGAAAGTCAGATCGTCCGGCAAAATCGAAAAACTGAAATCAGCGCCGAGTTTGCTCCACACTTTTACCCATTGCGATTTGGTGCGCAGGCGATGCTGTTTGCCATCGGTGGTGACAAAGCGCCAGTCGGCGACGCGGTAGGCGAGCGGCGCATCGCTTTCATTGCGCGCAACGGTGCCGAAGATGCAATAGCCGCGCATGCTGTCGTAAATTGCGGGCGGCAGGTCGCGTGAGGAATAAGTGGCTTGCACGAATTCCGGTAAGAGCTGAACCAATTCCAGACTAAATCCACGGTCGGATTTTTTCCAGGTTTTAAGCCCCGTTTCAGGATTTTGCGTGACGATCGTCTGCGCGGCTGCGGTCGGACCGCATGCAATCAACAGGGACAGGGTAAGTAAAGTAACGCGCAACATTAAAAGCAGTATAACGCTGAGGTGAGGCTATCGCCTATGCGGCCGAGAGTCTTTTGACGAGCGCAATACTGTTTTCCAGCAGCCGTGACACGCTATCGGCATCCATGGGGCGCGCGAATAGATAGCCTTGATATTCATCGCAACCTTCGGAACGAAGCAGGGCAAGTTGTTCCTGAGTTTCGACCCCTTCGGCGATCACTTCAAGCTTCAGCGAGCGGGAGAGTGCGACGATGGCCCTGACGATAGCTAAGCCGTCAGGGTCGGTGCCAAGATCGCGCACGAAGGATTGGTCGATTTTTACGCGGTCGAGCGGGAAACGTTTGAGATAGCTTAAGGAAGAGTAACCCGTGCCAAAATCGTCGATCGCAAGCGTAGCACCTAGCACTTTAATTAAGTCCAGTGTACGTCGAGTCTCTTCGTTGTTTTCAAGCAGAAGGCTTTCGGTGATTTCAAGTTCGATCGCAGTGGGCAAGACACGGGTGTCCGCGAAGATGCGCGCCACCCCTTGCGCAAAAAAGGGCTCGCGGAACTGACGCGAGGCGACGTTGACTGACATCGTCAACTCAGCGTGGCCAGCTTCATGCCACCGTTTCAGTTGGCGGCAAGCCGTCTCTAGCACCCAGTCTCCGATGGGAACGATCAGCCCGGTTTCCTCCGCCAAGGGAATAAACTGCGCCGGTGAAATGATCGCCCCCGTGCCGTCGCGCCAGCGCAACAGCGCTTCCACGCCGGTGATCCGACCGCGCGCGGCGTCTACCTGGGGCTGGTAGTGCAGAAAAAATTCGCCCCGCTCCAGCGCGTGGCGCAGGCCGGTTTCCAGGCGCAAGCGTGCCTGGATGTTGGTTGTCATGTCGTGAGAATAGAACTGGTAGTTGTTTCGTCCACTCTCCTTGGCGTGGTACATGGCTGAGTCGGCAAATTTCAACAATGAGTCGGTATCCTGGGTATCCGTCGGATACAGCGCGACGCCGATACTGGCGCCGGTGAATACCTCGCGCCCCTCGATCGTGATGGGCGCGGCAAAACGCGAGAGTACGTTTTGGGCAAGGTGCGAAACACCGTGCATATCCGGCACCCCGGCCATCACCAACGCGAACTCGTCCCCACCTAAGCGCGAGACAGTATCCCCCTCGCGTACGCCGCGTTTCAAGCGTAGCGCGATTTCTTGCAGCAGCCGATCCCCGGCCTCGTGGCCCATGGTGTCGTTGATTACCTTGAATCGATCGATGTCCAGCAGCATCACCGCAACATAACCACCGCGCCGTTTGGCGTCGGCCACCGCCTGATGCAAGCGGTCGTTGAAAAGCGGTCGGTTAGGCAGACCGGTCAGGTTGTCGTAATAGGCCAAACGATGCAGCTCAGCCTCGGCCAACTTGTGCTCGCTGATATCGACGAATGTGACCACGGAACCCACCAGCTCGCCGTCCTTGTACATCGGATGAGACCGGTATTCGACAGGAAAGCTCGTGCCGTCTGCACGCCAATGCACTTCGTCCTTGCGGTGACAGGCTTGACCGGTGAGAGTGGCGATACGCACGGCGCAGTCTTCGATGGGATAGGGACGCCCATCCAGGTGGGTATGATGAATCAGGTCGTGGATATTCTTCCCCACCAAATTCTCTTCACTCGTATAGCCCAGTATGCGCACGCAGGCGGGGTTGGCAAAGGTACAGATACCGCACTTGTCCGCACCGTAAATGGCCTCGGCGGTGGACTCGAGCAGCAGTCGCACGCGCGCCTCGCTGTCGGAGAGCGCAGCCAGCGCGGCATGGCCCTTAGCTTGCATCTGGTTGGTGGCAGTGACGAGCACGCCTAACTCATCCAGTGCGGTGGACGAGTCGCGCGCTAGCTTGAGCGGCGCCGCAGGTACGCCTGGCTCTAAATCGCGCAAATATCCCGCGACCGCAACGAGGTGGCGGGTGATGAGGTGATGAAACAAGCCGAATACGAAAATCGCCACCAGAAAAGTGCTAAGCGCATTGCTCAATAGCACGCTGACGCCTTGGTGCAGTAGCTGACGGTAGGTTTCATCCAGCGTCGCGACAACCGTGAGCGTACCGATTTGCCGCGGTTTGCCCAGATAGTCGTAGTGCATGGCATACCGGCGCACGATGGTTTGGCTCGAGTTGCGGTGGCCCGTGTGGGCGCGCGCAAGCGCGCTTCCCTGTTCTTCCACAGCGGCGTAAACAATGTTGGGTAGCTTGAGTAAGCCCTCTAGTTGAAGCTGGGTTTCCTTGTCGTTGGTTGCCCAGACCGATTGCGTAAGCGACCGCAAATGTACCTGGCCGATCTGGCGAAACTGGACTTCGATGTCGGCCAGATCGCGCTGGTATTGCTGGTAGAGTTGGATGGCGGTCATCACCAACGTGATCGAGGCGCTGAACAAAACAATGGCGATGATGAGCCGCCGTGCCAGGGGCGATTTCAGGGGTTGGGACAAAAACGATATGCGCTTCATTTGGTGGGGGAGTCCATGAATGAGAGCACTTTTTCTTTATATAGGCGTTGGTATAGTCCCTCGGCCTTGATCGCTTTCAGTGCCGCTGCAAGTTTTGGAACCAATGCGGCATGGCGCTTGTGCAGATAAATGAACATTTCGCGTTTTGCGAGTGGGGGCTCGATCGCCCGCACCCCCTGGATACCCTGCTGCCGGACCAGCGCCGCGCCTAGCCAGCGTTCGTAGAGCGCGACGTCAACCCGGTCGCGCTCGAGCATGCGAAACAATTGCCCGGCGTCTTCGGTCTCAAGAATGTGCGCCGCGCCTGCCAACTGTTGCTCATAGATTTTCCAGCCCTTGATGTGGCCGACCGGGCGCGTGCGGATGGTTTCCCAGCGCGCGGGAATCGTTGCGCCCTTGCTGAACGCGGCGAATGTGTAATCGACCAGCTTCTCCGGTACGCGCACCAAATTGGGATATTGTGTTTCGAGTCCGGCGATGCGGGTGAGATCGCCATCCCCGATGCCGAGGTTGGCGTTGACCAGCGCGCGCTCGGCCGGCAGTTTCACCAGCCGCAGCGTGACGCCAGCGCGGCGAAAGGCTTCGCCGGCAACGGCATCGAGAAAACCGCTGCTGTCCGGCGCGGTATACGGCGCATCATTGGTGTCGTTGAGCACCAGCACCGGCAGTTCGGCGGCGGCCATACCCGGCACCAGCGAGGCAAGCGCGAAAATCGTAGCAACAACCGCCCGCCCTATTATTGTTTTCATTTCAGGTACCTAGAAATTCAGATCTATCTAGGTAAGAAATAGCGGCTCCTGAACGATATTCTGTAGGGGGTCTGGGCTCGGGTACTGGGGGTAATTTGCTTACTTTTCAACCTGTGACACATCGCGCACGGCGCCGGTCGCCGCCGAAGTCGTGAGCGCAGCATAGGCGCGTAGCGCTGCTGACACGATGCGGTTTCGTGCTTCGGGTTTCCAGGCGTGCTTGCCCTTCGCCATCATCGCGGCGCGGCGTTTGGTCAGATCTTCATCAGATACTTTGAGGTGAATGCCGCGATTTGGGATATCGATCTCGATAGTGTCGCCCTCAGTCACCAGGCCGATGGTGCCGCCTTCCGCCGCTTCCGGCGAAACATGGCCGATGCTCAAGCCCGAAGTACCGCCGGAGAAGCGGCCGTCGGTAATCAGCGCACAGGCTTTGCCCAGCCCCTTCGATTTCAAATAGCTGGTGGGGTACAACATCTCTTGCATGCCGGGGCCGCCCTTGGGCCCTTCGTAGCGAATGATGACCACGTCGCCGGCTAGCACCTTGTCACCGAGAATCGCTTCCACCGCGTCGTCCTGGCTCTCGAAAATACGCGCCGGCCCGGTGAATTTGAGATTGCTCGCATCGACGCCTGCGGTCTTGACGATGCAGCCGTCTTTGGCCAAGTTGCCATAGAGCACGGCCAAGCCGCCGTCTTGCGAATAGGCGTGGGCCTTGTCGCGCAGGCAGCCATGGGCGCGGTCGGTGTCGAGCGTGTCGTAGCGCTTGCTCTGCGAGAACGCGACTTGCGTCGGCACATTGCCGGGCGCGGCGCGGAAAAATTCCAGCACTTTCGGATCTTTAGTGCGCATGATGTCCCAATGTTCCAGCGCATCGGCCATGCTCGGGCTGTGGATGGTGGGCACATCGCGATGCAAGATGCCGGCGCGATCCAGCTCGCCCAAGATCGCCATCACGCCCCCGGCACGATGCACGTCTTCCATGTGGTAGTCCTGCGAAGCAGGTGCGACCTTGGACAGGTTCGGCACTTTGCGCGACATGCGGTCGATGTCTTTCATGGTGAAATCCACGCCGCCCTCGTGCGCCGCCGCGAGCAAATGCAACACGGTGTTGGTGGAGCCGCCCATGGCAATGTCCAAAGAAATGGCATTCTCGAATGCTTCGAAGGTCGCGATGTTGCGCGGCAACACCGAGTAGTCGTCGCGTTCGTAATGTGATCGCGCCAGCGCCACGATCAAGCGCCCCGCCTCCAAAAATAAGCGTTTGCGATCCGCGTGCGTAGCCAAGGTCGAGCCATTGCCCGGTAGCGCTAAGCCCAACGCTTCGGTCAGACAGTTCATGGAATTGGCGGTAAACATGCCGGAGCATGAGCCGCAGGTCGGGCACGCGCTAACTTCCATTTCCTTCACGTCGGCGTCGGATACTTTCGGGTCGGCGGCGGAAACCATCGCATCCACCAAATCCAAATGCACGACTTTGCCTTGGATCACGGCCTTGCCCGCTTCCATCGGCCCACCGGAGACAAACACGGTGGGGATATTGAGGCGCATCGCCGCCATCAGCATGCCCGGCGTGATTTTGTCGCAATTGGAAATACACACCAGCGCATCGGCGCAATGCGCGTTCACCATGTACTCCACGCTGTCCGCGATCAACTCGCGTGAGGGCAGCGAATACAACATGCCGCCGTGGCCCATGGCAATGCCGTCGTCCACGGCGATAGTATTGAACTCTTTCGCCACACCGCCGGCCTGTTCGATTTCGCGCGCGACCAGTTGCCCCATATCTTTTAAGTGCACATGGCCCGGCACGAATTGCGTGAACGAATTCGCGATGGCGATAATCGGTTTGTCGAAATCGGCATTGGTCATGCCGGTGGCGCGCCACAAGGCGCGCGCGCCGGCCATGTTGCGGCCGTGAGTGGTGGTGTGGGAACGATAACGGGGCATGGCATTACCTTCAGATAAAAAAGCCGCATGCGCGGCCGGGGTATAATCGCAAGAATTCTAATTAATTTTACCTGATTCTAGACTGTTCTTATGTTTGTTCATCCCGAATTTGACCCTATAGCTCTGCATCTCGGCCCACTCGCCATCCGCTGGTACGGCTTGATGTATCTGACCGGCTTTCTCGCCGTGCTGCTGCTGGGCCGCTATCGCATTAAACATGGCGCGAACGCGCCTATCAGCAACCAACAGCTGGATGATTTGCTGTTCTACGGCGTGCTCGGCGTGGTGCTGGGCGGGCGTTTAGGCTATGTGTTGTTCTACAAGCCCGATTATTACTTGCTGCACCCGCTGGAAATATTATATGTGTGGGAAGGCGGCATGGCGTTCCATGGCGGTTTTGTCGGCGTCATGGCGGCGATGTGGCTGTATGTGAAGAAACACGGCATACGATGGCTAGCGGTCATGGATTTTCTTGCGCCGTTAACGCCCATCGGGCTGGGTGCGGGCCGGCTTGGCAACTTCATCAACGGCGAGCTGTGGGGCCGCGTCACCGACGTGCCGTGGGCCGTGGCTTTTCCGCAGCACGACATGCTGCCGCGTCACCCATCGCAGTTGTATCAATTCGCACTTGAAGGCGTGGTGATGTTTCTGCTGCTGTGGGTCTATTCCAGCAAGCCGCGCCCGGCGGGCGCGGTGTCGGGGCTGTTTCTCATTGCTTATGGCCTGTTCCGATTCATCGTTGAGTTCGTGCGCGAGCCGGATGCGTTCATGCCGCCATTGGCGCTGGGGCTGACCATGGGGCAATGGCTGAGCGTGCCGATGATCTTGATCGGCGTCGGCTTGCTACGCTGGAGTTATGCTCGAAAATAGCTCGCCCACACGCGATTACGCCGCCTGGTTTAACCATGATCAGGACGCGCGTCGTTACACCCTGATTACCCTGGTTTGTTATGCCTTGCTCTATGGGCAATTCGCACTCGGGCTGGTGGGCGCGATCCCGCTCTGGACCCTTTGGCTAACCGCGCCGGTGCTGGTCGTGCGCTGGATGTTCGCGCAACATGAGTTGTTTCATCTGCGCACTGCGCGCGAAGTCGATCCGCTCACGCGCCTGCTGCCGCTCGTGCTCACGCCCATTTCGCTTGGCTACAAAGAATATCACCACATCCACTACGGCCATCATCGCCACATGGCAACACAGGATGACCCGGAATATTTTCAACTGCGTGGCGGCAAGCTCAGCGGCTTTCTCAACGCCCTGACCGCGCCCGAGCAAGCCTATGTGCGCTGGGTTTTGCGCAATCCTGTCGATGCGGAATTGTTCATTGGCACATTACTGCGCTTAGCGTTGTTTAGTGGTTTGGTGTGGATTAGCGGCGCAAACTTTTTGTGGTACTGGCTGCCGGTGCGGGTAGCGTATGGGCTGGCGTATTTTTCATTCTTCTATTGCCTGCATCGGCGCGGCGAGAAATATGGCGTTTACCCGATCAGACTCGCGCCCTGGGAACAAACATTGTTCCGCCTGCTATTTGGCAAGGACGCCCTGCTCGGCACCTGCTACCACGACGCGCATCACCAACAACCCAGAGTCAGCGCCTACCGCTTGTCCGAAGTGGTTTTGTAACCGGCGGCGATTTACGCCCAGCCGCTTTCCTGAGTAAAATACCAGCGTTCGTGGGCCGATAGCTCAGCTGGGAGAGCGCCGCGTTCGCAATGCGGAGGTCGTGAGTTCGATCCTCATTCGGTCCACCATCGAATATCAAGCGCTCCTGATTACTCAGCAGCGCTTTTTTCCTGCCCATTTTTCCTACTGACACCACGCTGTCAGGAGCGCTTTGATAATCTCGTTTTGCGTAATCAACCCGCACCGCAAAATAAGGAGATAGCAATGAGTGACACGGCAATGAAGCAAGCTGGCGCATTTAGCTGGAATGAGCTGATGACCACCGACGTGAAGGGAGCCAAGGCGTTTTATGGTGAACTGCTGGGCTGGGGTATGCAGGATATCAATCCAGGCGGCATGGACTACACCCTGGTCAAGCTGGGGGAGAAGGAAATCGGTGGCATCATGGCCATACCGGATCAGGCGGCGGGTATGCCGCCGGCCTGGGGGGCGTATGTCACAGTAAACAATGTGGACGCGCTGCTTGGCCGCGTAGAAAAGCTCGGCGGCAAAGTCTGCGTGCCCCCGCAGGATATCCCCGATGTGGGGCGTTTTGCCGTGATTCAGGACCCGCAAGGCGCTATGCTGTCGCTGATCAGTTATCTCAAGCGGGGGTAGGTGAAATGGCGAACCGTTACTTCACACAAGACACGTTTGATTTTCTCGCGGCATTGGCGGCCAACAATCAGCGTGAATGGTTTGACGAACACAAGCAGGACTATGAAGCAACGGTTCGTACGCCAGCCTTGAACTTTATTAGCGACATCGCCACCGATCTCGCCATGATTTCCCCGCACTTTCTAGCCCTGCCCAAGAAGGTGGGCGGCGCTTTGATGCGGGTTCACCGCGATATTCGTTTCGGCAAAGACAAGCGTCCCTATAAAACCAATATTGGTATCCAGTTCCGGCATGAGGTGGGCAAGGACGTGCATGCCCCAGGCTATTACCTGCACATCGAACCCGATGATTGTTTTGTGGGCGTCGGTCTCTGGCGTCCCGATGCGCCCGCTCTGGGCAAGATCCGCGATGCCATCGTCGACAAGGGTGATGTCTGGCTGGCGGCGCGGGACGATAAAACTTTCAATCAGAAGTTTTCACTCGCGGGCGATTCGCTCGCTAATCCACCGCGTGGCTACGCCAAGGATCATCCCCTGCTGCAAGACCTCAAACGCAAAGACTTTATCGCGATCGCCAAGTTGAGTGACGCAGCGGTTACTTCAAAAAACTTTCGCCCCAAGGTGGTCGAACATTTTAGTGAGGCCACGCCCTATATGCGCTATCTATGCAAGGCGCTGGAATTGCGGTTTTAGGCATGCGCCGCGCCGACCGCCTGTTTCAAATCATCCAACATCTGCACCACGATAGAGTCATCACCGCGCGCGATCTGGCCGAGGTGCTGGAGGTCTCCGAGCGCACCATCTATCGTGATGTGCAGGATCTTTCACTCTCCGGCGTGCCGATCGCGGGCGAGGCGGGGGTCGGCTATCGACTGATGCGGGGCTTTCACATGCCGCCGCTGATGTTCAATGAGGAGGAGTTGGCGGCGCTGTTGCTCGGCGCGCGCATGGTGCAAGTGTGGACCGACAAAAGCCTGGCGCGCGCCGCTCATCAAGCGATCAGCAAAATCGAAAGCGTCATCCCCGAGCATCTTAAACCCGAGCTTGCTCGGACAGAGCTGCTCGTCCCCGATTTCAGCATCAGCCAGGAAGTGGCGGCGCATCTCGCTTTGTTGCGCGGCGCCGTTAAGCAGCAGCAAAAAGTCAGTTACGACTACATTCGCCAAGATGGCCAACACTCCAGCCGCATCGTCCATCCTCTCGGATTGTTCTACTGGGGCAAGGTGTGGACGCTGGTGGCTTGGTGTGAGCTGAGAGATGCGTTTCGCCATTTTCGCCTCGACAGAATTCAGCGCATGGAGCTGCTGAGCGAACCATATCAATCCCTCCCCGGCAGAACCTTGCAGGATTTCCTGAGTACGGTGTGTGATGAATATTGAGCGCTTCAGCGCCCATGTCTGCGCGGCTTATTGTTCTGGCCGATAACCATCAGTTAGTGTTTTCATGAAGGCGATGATGTCTTCTTCTTCGCGTTGGGTCAGCCCGAGTTGGCCAAGCTCATCGCGGTTAACGTTGCGGCTGACTTCGGGTGCGGGCCAGCATTTGCGTTTCATGGCCTCATCTTCGTCAACCAAGGGCTGCTTACACTGAGGCCATTTGTCGCGATTGTTGTAGAAGGCCATCACGCCTTCCAGCGTGCGGAAGTAACCGTTGTGCGTATAGGGCGCGGTGAGCGCGATGTTGCGTAGCGTGGGCACTTTGAACTTGCCATCTTGCGCGCGTTTTTTTAACACGCCGCCCAGACCGCGATCGACGAATTTTTCGCCGTCCGGATTGTGCGTTTTAGCTAGCCGATAGTAAGGGTTGGCCGGATTGCGCGGCACGCCCAAGTTGTCGTAAGTGAAGTCGGTAAACAGCGGCGGCTCGCCTCGGGGGCCGGGCTGGTTGGGGTGGCAGGCAGCGCAATTGCCCTTTTTTTCGTCTTCAAATAAGCGCAAGCCGCGTTGTTCTTGCGCGCTGAGCTGAGTCTTGCCGGCCAAATAAAAATCATATTTTGAGCTGAAGGCCGAAAAGGTCGGCGTGCGTAGAAAAGCAGCCAGCGTCTCAGCAATGCGCGTGTACGCGAGATCGGGTTGATCCAGCGCACTTTCGCCAAAAACGCTTTTAAAGAGGGGCGCATAGCTAGCGGCGCGAACCTTTTTCACTACGCTGAGTGGGTTGGGGTTAGCCATTTCCAAGGCATTCAGAAACGGGCCCTTGGCTTGCTCTTCCAGCGTGGCGGCGCGCCCATCCCAGAATTGGCCGCCCTCGTAGTGCTTTTCTTTGCGCTCATATTTAAATTTGGGGCTGTAACTCGTGTACAAAATACTGGGCGTGTTGCGTTGGCCCATGCGGCCAGGCAGCACGCCTTTAGAAGTCGGCGCGCGATCATCCGGATCGCTAAACGCGCGCTCGGGTGCGTGGCAAGTGGCGCATGCTTGGCCTGCCGGCTCGGACAAGTTCGTGTCGAAAAAAATCATGCGCCCCAGTTGTTCCTTGGGCGTCAGGGGTATTTCCCCAGCCTGGGCGAACGGCAAGATAAAAGTGATCAAGCAGACTTGAACCAGCCTTACGTTTACTCTGCGTAATGTCACAATTTTCGCCTCACTGCACTGCAATTTTTCATCATGCCCCCACACGCATAAACAGCTGGCTGCCGCTCGCATTGACGCGATGGGTGGCTGGCTGATGGCCTGGAAGGCCTTTTCTAGCGTCAGAACGCGTACTTAGCGCCGACTTGAACCAGACGTGGCATGCCCACCTGGATGCCGCGCGTGCGGTCCACGATGTAGGTTTTGTCGGTCAAGTTCTTGGCGGTGACAAAGCCGGACAGGGACTTGTCGAAGCGATAGTTGAGCGACGCGTTCCACACCGTGTAGGCGGCGATTTCGCCTTTCTGGCCGTCGGTCGTGGGCGTCACCGTATTGGCGAAGTCGGAGAACTGTTTGCCCACGTACTGTGCCTCGATCTCGCCGCGGAACGGGCCTAGCGCATAACCCGCCGCAGCCGTCAGCGTTTGTTTAGGCGCGTAGGGCTGGCGCATTCCGGTGACGCCGATCACGGCTTGGGTGTCCACTCGGCGGAAGGCTTCCGATTGCGTGGCGGTGGGCAGCCAGGTATAGGCCAAGCGTCCGAACAAGCCGTTCTTCATCTCCGCCTGCGTGCCCAGTTCCAGCCCCTCGAACAAAGCCTTGCCTTGGGACAGCGGGGTGCTGCCGCCGGCGATTGAGCCGACCGCGATCAGGTTGTCGTAGTCGGTGCGGAAATACGCAGCTTGGACGGTAACGCCAGCCATGGGTTGACCACGCAGGCCGAACTCGAAGTTGTTGGATTTTTCCGGATCCACGTCGGTGACTGTGCCGGTGCCGCCGATCAGGTCTTCCACCCGCGGCGGCGCGAAGCCCTTATGCAGGCTGGTGAACACCGTCAGCGTCGGGCTCGGGTTCCAGGTCACGCCGATTCCCGGCAGGGCTTCACTGACCTTGCTTGAACCGTTCTGACCGGTCAGGCGGTTGGTGCGCTCGCCGCTGATCGTTTCGTAGCGCAGGATGGGCGTGATGCCGAACTGGCCGATGTCGAAGCGGTTGGACACAAACGCGGAGTAGGCATCGGTCTGGCGCAGGTTGTCCTCGACCATGGTGCCGATGCGTGACGTGGGGCTGCTGCCATTGATCTGCCTGCGATTCTGCTCTTCGAAATGGGCCTTCACGCCGACCTGCAATTCACCCATCTTGTGGGCGATGGCGAGCCGCGGCTCGACGCCCCAGGACGTATAGCTGCGCAGCCGGCCTTGCACGGAGTTGCAGGTGTCCGGATTGACAGTGGTGCCGGCGAGTCGCGCAGTGTTGAAAGCGCCGCCGCACTGGCTGTCCTGGCTGTTGCTGGCCTGGCGCCACCAGTCGCGGTCGAACTGGGACCAATACACATTGGTCAACAGCGTCATGCTCGCGCCGAACTCGTACTCATGGGTGGCGGACAGCCCGCTGCGCCGTGCCTCGAACTTGTCGTTTTTGAACGGATTGTAGCGCGCGCCCAGTTTGTCGAACTCGGCCTGGGTCAGGCCCGAATAGGTGATAGTCGAGTCCTCCCGGTAGTGGTTGGCGCGCAGGGTCAGCGCCTGATTGCCGCCGAGCGGCGCGACGTATTTTAGGTTCAGGTCATCCAGCGCGTGTTCCATGTTGTCGCGCGCGCCATCTCCCTGCTTACGCGAATAGTCGAACAGAAGCCCCTTGCCGCTGAGATTGATTTTTCCGTTGACATAGTCGCGGTTTCCCACGACGCCCTGCACAAAACCGCCAAACTGCTGCGTCGGGTTGGGCGTGATGTAGTTGATCACGCCGCCAATGGTCTGCGGGCCGAACAACATGGAGCCAGCGCCTTTCAGCACTTCGATGCGCTCATAGCGATCCACTTGCGGGTGGTAGTAGCTGGCGTTGTCGCCGTAGGGCGCATAGGCGAGCGGAATGCCGTCCTCCAGCAAGGTGATCTTGGTGGAGCGGGTCGGGTTGAGGCCGCGCATGCCGATGTTGGGGCGCAGGCCGAAGCCTTCTTCATCCCGTGCATGCACGCCCGGCACCTTGCGCAGGGCTTCGTTCACGGTGAACACATGGCTGGCTTCCAGATCCTTGTGGTCGAGAATCTGGCCGGCGCCGGCGATGTTGGGCAGCTTCTCGGCGCCGCCGATGACGTCAACGCGCGGTAGCATCACGTCGCCGCCGGTCTGCGCAAGCGCCAGTCCGGCATGCATGGTCAGCAGCGCGGCGGCGATCGGGGTCAAGCTTGCCCGGTATGGGAATGCGGGGGTTTTCATGGGTCATATCTCCAGAGTCAAAAAGGTGCTGGCTGGCTGGACGTCATGACCGTCGTGCTGGCTGGCGGTGGGTTGAGAAAATCGGTTTAGTGCGCCGGGGTCGGATCAGTCACGAAGCCGATGCGCGTGAGGCCGGCGCGCGCGGCATCGGACATGACATGTGCGACGTGGCGGTAAGCAATCTCACCGTCGGCGCGTAATTGCAGTTCCGGTTGCGGCAGACGTGCAGCGGCCTCATTCATGCGTGCGCGCCAATCGGTTTCGCTGACTGCTTGGCCGTTCCAAAAAACGCGGCCTTGAGCGTCGATCGCAAGCTGAATATTTTCCGGCTTGGTCACCGCCGGTGCACTGCTGGCATGGGGAAGCTCGATCTTGACCGCGTGCGTGAGCAACGGCGCCGTAACGATGAAAATAACCAGCAGCACCAGCATCACATCGATCAGCGGGATCATATTGATCTCCGCCACCGGTTGCTGGCCGCTGTCTTTACCGAATCCGCCGAAAGCCATTACGCAGCTCCTGCTGCGGGAACTGGCAGCGAGGTGACATTCGCCGTGCGATCTGGCGTTTGCGTGCGAAGGCCGGTGGACATGAAGACGAACAAGTCGTGCGCGAAGCCGTCCAGCTCCGCCAGCACCAAGCGGTTGGTGCGCGTGAAAAAGTTATAGGCCAGCACCGCCGGAATCGCCACCGCCAAACCGAGTGCGGTCATGATCAGCGCTTCGCCGACCGGCCCCGCCACTTTATCCAAGGTGCCTTGTCCGCT
>ERZ1292630.2482-Hain-H41-02um-R3-2482-length-17017-cov-22_pt1 | contig 17017 bp, 17 predicted proteins | sample MGYA00564408_ERZ1292630 | MGnify/ENA primary metagenome ERZ1292630 (study PRJEB36523, sample SAMEA6512641) | groundwater metagenome | collected 2019-01-08 | study: AquaDiva: Metagenomics assemblies of 32 groundwater samples | reverse complement strand
CCATCATGTCGTAGACTTCGCGCTCCATGAAGTCCGCGCCTTTCCAGAGATCCGTTAGGGAATCCACGATGCAGTCCGACTCCGGCACCCTGGTCTTGAGCCGGATGCGGTGACGTTTCCGGATCGAATAGAACTCGTACACGACTTCAAACCGTTCTTCGTCGTCGGGCCAGTCGACCGAACTCACGTGCACGATGTAGTCGAAGTCCATAGCCGGGTCGTCGTGAAGGAATTGTGCGATCTCATGGAGCCGATCCCGCATCACGGTTACCGCAAGCTCCCCGCGCCATTCGACGGCTTTGATGAGGCCGGTGGCAAAATCTTCTTGGAGCCGGTTGGCCAGTTCCTGCAATGACATCGATTGAGACCTATATTTTAAGCCTGGGCTTGACCTGGTCCGGCTGTTTCAGAAACACGCGTTTCAGCATGATGCGTTCTTGCAACTTGAGGATGCCGTCGAAGAGCGCTTCCGGTGTCGGAGGGCACCCAGGCACATAGATATCGACCGGCACAAAGCGGTCGACCCCTTGGACGACACTATAACTGTCATAGATATTGCCTGAGGTTGCGCAAGATCCCATGGCAATGACATATTTTGGCTCAGGCATCTGATCGTATAGTTTTCGGATGACGGGGGCCATCCGTCGGCAGACGGTACCGGCCACAATCATCAAATCGGACTGGCGCGGTGAGGCCCGGAACACACCGGCGCCATAGCGGTCCATATCGTACCGTGACGAGACTGCGGCAATCATTTCGATCGCGCAGCAGGCCAGGCCGAATGTCATGGGCCACAGTGACCCCTTGCGACCCCAGTTGATGGCTTTTTCTATCGTCGTGGTTATGACGTCGGGTGTGCCGTCCTTATCCTGACGACCAATTTGGATCAGTCCCATTCCAGGGCTCCCTTGCGCCAAGCATAGACATAGGCCACCAAAAACAATCCGATGAAGACCAGCATTTCAATCAACCCGATTAACTCGATCTTGGTGAAAACCACTGCCCAGGGATACAGAAAGATGACCTCGATATCGAAAATAACGAAGAGCATCGCGAAGATGTAATATCGAACAGGGAAAGGCATCCGAGCGTCCGAGAACGGCTCCGACCCACATTCATAGGTAGAGAGCTTCTCCGGCTCAGGATATTTCGGCTGGAGCAAAGAACTGATGACCAGCGTCCATATGCCGAACACCAGCGCTAAGACAATGAAAAACATAATTGGAAAGTATCTGGCTAGATACTCAATAAGTAACTCAGAGCCGCTCATAGGGCTAACCTTTCAACAGCTTGAGATGCAAGGGTAGTTGGAGTGTAGACGTTGGATTACGGGGATAGCAAGCGTTCAAAAGACCTGTGGAACCGACCCGAAAGTCCTAGGCTTTGTTTCGTTGAGAGGTGTTGCCAGAGCGGCGTATTTATGAGGGGCTCTTCGCTCTATTGGGTGGGGTGGGTGACATGCGATCTGATGGCATGCGCAGATGGGAGGGTGATAGTTGGTCAATTTGATCCCATTCAGGCTCCAAGGCCGAGAAAGCCTTGGCTTTCTTGCGTCGGTGAATCTGAGTCTCGATGCGAGGGCGACCTTGGCGTTGGGCATCGCTGGCCGGGGACTTGTCAGGCAGCATGATATTGATTTCCCCTCTGCGAGAAGTCGCTTTCCGGGTCACCATACCATCGGTTGAATTGGCAGGTCAATGTGGACAAGGCCTCAATATTCTTGACAATGCAGGACTATTTGCTATGGTTGCAGACAGTAATATGTGCACTACATGAAGGACAACCACCATGGTTAATTATTCAATGAAATGTGTCATCGCTCTCATGGTTTGGATCTTGGCCGCGCCGCTCCTTCCTCTGGCCAGGGCGGCAGACGACTTCAACTCGGTTCGATTCGGAGATCCAGCTTTGGCCTATTCATCCGGCTCCATCCAGCGATCGACTCCCCAAGATGGATTCGTGAATGTAATTACCGGTGACAATCAGACCACCGGGGATCACATGATTTTGGGCAGCAGGGATATTCTATACCTCCGATTGAAGAATCCCGGCGATGTCGCGCCTGGAGATCCGTTCACGATCTACAGACGATCGCACAAGGTATTCCATCCCACGACTGGTCAATATATGGGGCATTTGGTCAATCGCCTCGCTGTGGTTGAGGTGATTGACGTTGATAAGGATCTGACCACTGTTCAGATCATACGGGCCTATGGGCCTGTATCGCCTGGTGATCCGGTGATGAAGTTCGTGCCTCCGACTGACGAGGGAACAGCAGCTAACCAGCCTTCTGCCGGCGATGTAGAGGGAAGGGTTGTGGAGTTCCAATCCAACATGGGAATTATGAATCTTGTGGCGCAAAGAAATGTCGTGTACCTGGACCGGGGGCGGGAAGACGGAGTCAGGCCTGGGGACCGAATGGACGTGATTCGATCCGGAGGGAATCTTCCGAAACGGGTTGTAGGCGAATTGAAAATCCTGTCCATAGAAGACCAAACGGCCACAGCGCTGATCACAAAATCGATTTCCCGCATTCTGAAGGGCGATCGCTTCAGAGTGCAGGTTCATGCCCCTGTTCCTGAGGCCATGCCGATTTCTCAATTACCCCAACAGTCTCTGGATGTCTCTCCTGCCGTGGCTTCTTCTCCAAGCAAGTTCCAGGTTCAGAATGCCGCCGGCGAAACCCGAATCAGTCTCGGTGATTTGATGAAGCAGCTTCGGTTTGAGTCGGGCGAAGCCACGATCAAGTCCGAGGGCTATCAGGTGCTCGATGAACTGATTGCGTATCTGCGGACCACTGTCGGCGATCGGCTGATTCGAGTCGAGGGCCATGCCGATAACATGGAAATCGGTCCTTCCCTGAAATCGACCTACCAGACGAATTGGGATTTGTCCAAAGCTCGGGCCGGCATTGTCCTCCGTTACTTGATTGAGAAGGGCGGGATCGATTCGGTGAAGCTGTCGTCGGTTGGCTATGGCGATACAAAGCCGATAGCCGGCAATGCGACCGAAGTGGGTCGGGAGAAGAACCGTCGTGTGGACATTGTGCTCTATTCGCCCGAGTCACCCAGTGAACAGTCTGGGCCGGCGGCGAAGCCGACTGAGACCGGCGCTAAGGGCTACAGCTTGTCTCGCCTCAGCTCAGCAGAAAGCGGAGATCCGGCCCTCGCAGTGGACCAGACGATCCCAGCGGTACCAACTGGGTCGTCCAAGGTAAAGCCCCCATCCGCCTCCGATGATCCAGCTTCGGCAACGATTCCGGCATCAGGCGGCCAGAGCGGTTCAGATCAGAAACCCACTGCTCCAGTCGTCCCTCCACAGTAAATCCAGCGAGTATCGTGCGAGGGTTGACGATTCAACGTCAACCCTCACCGATTCCGCTTCGGAACGTTTCCGTTCTTTCTCCCTCGTTGTTCCCCCTTTTCCCGTGCTGCTACAATGCCGCATGGTTTCGTCGCTGATAGCCCTTCCAGGTACAGAGCCAGAGGTTCTGTTTGCAGATGTCATTGTCCCGCGACATCTGGCAGGCCCGTTCACCTACATCGTGCCCTTGCCGCTCCGACCCACACTACGGATTGGACATCGGGTGCTCGTGCCCTTCGGACGGTCGATTCTCCAAGGAGCGGTCATTGCCCTCTCCCAGACTCTTCCTCAGGGCCTTGATCGAACACGACTCAGGGAGATTCACTCGTTGCTCTCGGAGGGGGCTGCAACCGATGTGTCCTCGAACCTGTTCCAGCTCTCACGGCAGGTGGCCGAACAGTATGTCGCTCCATGGGGACAATGTCTCAGGTTGGTGCTGCCTCCAGCACCCAAACCACGAGCGCAGGTCAGCCACTACGAACTGACGGAACAAGGGCGGGCCGCACTTTTGGCTCGAGAGCCCTGTTCGGTGAAGGCGCGGGCACTTCTCATGCGCCTTGGGAAAAAACCGTCAGGACTTCGCCGGTCATCCCGCAGTCCAGGTTCTGCCGACTTGTTGCACGATCTCAAGGCCCGTGGATGGGTGGTAGAAATCCAGGCCTTACCATTGGCCATGATGGCGCCTCCCATCCACCCAGACAGACTGGCGTACCAGGACGATTCAGCCATCATTGCATCGTTGATTCCTGGCCCAGAAATGTCTTGGGCGGAGCCACTGTTCGAGGCGCTAAGAGGCCAAGAACCCAAGCAGGTTCTGGTACAGGCTCCCTGGCCCGATCGATTGAAGCTGTTGCAACGGGCGATTCGTCTAGTGCTCGACCGTGGACAAACGGTCCTCATCATTGTTGGCGAAACAGAACGAGCCCAATGGGTTGCCGGCTTGATCCGTAATGATGAGACAGGTATCTCTCCGATCTGTTTCCATAGCGGTCTTTCAGACCAGCTGAAAGCCGAGATGTGGGATCAGATTCATCGGCAGGCTGTTCGTGTGATCGTGGGAACCCGATCGACCGTTTTTCTTCCATTGACAGCAATTGGGGCGATTTGGGTCGAGGGAGAAGACGATGCAGCGCTCAAAGAACCGCAAGAACCCCGCTACCATGCACGGGAAGTGGCTTGGTTGAGGGCGCAGCGCGAACAGGCGGTGCTGGTGCTGAGTTCGTTCCATCCCTCCCTTGAAACCAAGGCAGCAGTGGAACAACGCGGAATCGTTTTACGTAACACCATGCCGTCCGATGCCTGGCCGAACATACAGGTCGTTGAGTTACGTGATTATGATCGCGGGACAGTGCTGAGCCAGCCGCTTGTTCGAGCCATCGGGCAGGCGATCGGTCGCCGGGCAGGTGTCCTGTTGTTTCTCAACCGGAAGGGCTATGCCGGGGCCCTCGTCTGTCTGGACTGCGGCCAGGTTCCCCGCTGTTCCGCCTGCCGTGTCGCGTTGATGTACTCTCGGCAGGCAGTTCGCCTGTCCTGTTCCTACTGCGGGCACATTGCCCCTATCCCTGAGACCTGCGGCTCCTGTTCCGGCCCTCGCATGCAGTTGATTGGAGAAGGGACAGAGCGGGTAGAAGAAGATGCGAAGCGATTGTTTCCTCATGCATCAGTGATTCGGCTCGATGGAGATACCATGCGGCGGCCAGCGCAGGCGGAAGCTCTCTGGAGGAGGATCGAGCAGGGGAAGTGGGATATCATCGTCGGAACACAATTGCTACTGCGGCACGGGCCTCTTCCGACGATGGGCCTCGTTGGGATTGTGCAGGCGGACGCAGGGCTCAGCGTGCCGGATTTCCGATCCGCCGAGCGTACCTATCATATGCTCCTCGACGCGGTCAGTCTCGCCGATCCGGCAGGAGTCGGCGGTCAGGTTATCATGCAGACCTGTCTGTCATCCCATCATGCGATTCAGGCTGTGGCGAAAAATGACGAATCTGTCTTTTTCTTGGAAGAACTGTCTCAGCGGGCTGCATTGGGGTATCCGCCCTCGGTGAATCTGATTGCTCTCCTCGCATCGGGAACCAACGAGAAAATGGTTCGCGATGCTGCCATTGCCTGGGTAGCTCGACTTACCGCCTGCTCTTCACCGTCCGTGGCCGGACAGGCGGTCTCGGCAAAGGTCTCTGCAACGGATCAATCGATCGGTCGATCCGACCGTCTTACTGTCTTGGGACCGGTCCCTTCTCCGGTGCCGAGACTCAGGGGACGGTATCGGTGGCAAATCCTCGTGAAATCGTCCGAACGGGAAGCGGGTCTCGAAGCGGTACGTATGACAGTCGAGGAGATGGAACGGACGTATCTGCGCCGAGCCATCAAGTTCGATGTCGACGTCGATCCGATCGAAATGTGGTAGGTGTTCCTGCTTTTTTATGGGGCCTGATTATGATGTCGGCGGATGGTTGTCGGTTGCCTCGACTGACGAGACGGTGCTGGGCTGACGGGCTCGCTTGAAGAACCCATAGGAAAACGTGACCCAAAAGACAGCAGAGACGAGCCCCATAAGAACGGCTGAGAGCATGGTTCCCAATTGTTCATCGGTCGGCTCTGTCGTAATCGAACGGAATTGAACCATCGTGACAATGGGCCAGGCAAGACTCTCCAGGCCAAGCAACAGGGTCGCCCAGGCCCAAACAAGTCCAATCGTGCGCCCCTGCCAGATCAGAAATGCTGCGACAACGCCAGCAATGAGAAAGACTCCCCAGATTGGAAGCGAGTCCCACGCCAGCCAAGCACCTACCGCCACGACGAGGCTGCCAAGCAGGGCATTGAGTTGGGGACTCCACCAGGCAGTGACCATACAGGGCGTTGCTCTCCGTGGGCGATGCGAGGGTGCTGCGCGGGCTAGTGTGAGTTCCAAAGACGTGTTTGTCAATCGAGGGTTCCGCGGCTAGCCTGCCAGCTGAAAGCTCACTGCATCAACGAATCCGCGATTACAGCAGAAGCCTCATGAATTAAGCGAGCCAGGACTGCTGACTCGTCCGACAGCCTGAAAGAGTCGCGCGCGTTCCTCACCGGTGAGTGGTTTCCACGCTCCAGATACCAATCCGTCAAGCGTCACATGCATGATCCTGACACGATGCAGGTCGAGCACCCGATAACCCAAAACTTGGCACATGCGTCGAATCTGTCGATTGCGACCTTCAGTGAGGATGATGCGGAATCGTGCGGGACTGAGGCGCTCAATCCGGCAGGGTCTAGTCGGACGGTCGAGAATGTCAACCCCTTGAGCCATGCGATCGATGAATGACTGATCGAAGGGATGATCTACAGAGACCTCGTATTCCCGTTCATGCCCATGCTCGGTTCGTAGAATCTCATTCACGATGTCCCCGTCGTTCGTGAGAAGAATGAGGCCGGATGAGTCTTTGTCGAGTCGGCCGATTGGAAAGATTCGCTCTGGATGGCCAATCTCCGCGATGATGTTACGGGGCACATGCGACTCGCTGGTCGTTGTCACACCCACTGGCTTGTAATACTTGATGTAGAGCAAGGCCGTCCCCCAGGGAATTAGCTGTCCGTCTCGCGTAATGACGTCGTCAGGACCGACCTGATCTCCTAAGCAGGCCACCCGCTGATTGATGGTTACGCGACCGGCCTCAATCAGGCGATCGGCCTCCCGGCGAGAACAGATGCCGTGCTGTGTGAAAAATTTATTGATACGAAGCATGTCGGTCACGGGAGGCACGCCGTTGGCGGGCTTTTTCAGTATCCTGCTAGTGGACGCGGCGTCCCGCTTTGATCCGGCCAAGCATACGGTAGATCAAGCGGGCGATACAAAACTGGGGGGCGACAAACCCTTCAATCGGGGCAATCTCGCTGATGTCCATCCCGAGAATACCGGGCCCATTGGCTAAGGCAGTGATGAGATTCAGCGTATCGTACCATCCCAACCCACCGGGCTCGGGAGTGCCGAGCGCGGGGATCAAGGAGGCGTCAAGTCCGTCACAGTCGAATGTCAGGTATACAGGCCCACGACAGGCCTTCACGACATCGGGAACCCACCGGGAGGCCTTGCCTTCGTAAGGGCCGGACGGGTCAAGAATCTCGGCGGCAAAGAACGTGGCAATTCGATCGGTACTCTCAATGCGATCGATTTCCTCTGGAGAGATGGAGCGAATGCCGACTTGGACCAATGGCAACCCGTCATCGACCACGCGGGCCATCACGCTGGCGTGGCTATAGGGATTTCCTTGATAGGCCTTTCGCAAGTCGCCATGGGCATCGATTTGCACCACGCACAGATCAGAGTAGCGTTTGGCATGGGCACGGATAGCCCCAAGCGCTCCGGTATGTTCCCCGGTCAAGGTGACGACAAACCGCCCGGTACCGACATGGGGAGTGACAAACGCTTCAATCGCATCCACAGCCGGCCGATCGACTTTGCCATCAAGGTCGAGTGAGCGGATGGTGGCAACTCCGCCCCATTCCCGGTAGGGTTCACACCGGAGCGTCTCGTCGTATAACTCGACTTGTTGAGATGCCTCGATGATGGCTGACGGACCTCGATCAGAGCCCAGCACATAGCTGGAGGTATGTTCGTAGGGTGCAGGCAGGACATAGACACCCGCCTGATCGGGATGGCACCAGGGCTCATCGAGACCGAGGAAGTTCTGGTCGGTGCCTTCCCATCCGGCGGGAAGTGTCATGGGCGTATACTCACGCAGCAGGGCTATCGACGTCGCTTCGGTATATTTTCTTCCGGGATGAACACGGCCAATGCGATCACCGTCGTCCAGCGATTGGGTTTTCCAATGGCGGACTGGGTGATGTTCTGGGTCCGAACGATCTTGCCGGCCATTTTGAAGACTTGTTCCCGCTCTTTCCACGCAATGTCCGGATCAAATTCGACACCGAGTGTTGTGGCTAACATCTGTGCCGCCAAATCTTCCGTATACTCACCCGTCTCTTCATCGGTTTCGCCATGCGCATGGTGTTCGGACAGATACCCGTAGGTTCGCCGATCGGTCGGGACGGCCAACCCAATCGACGCGGAGGCCAGGCGATTTCGTTCATTCGTTTCCGACCGCGCCATAACACAGAACGTGATTTCACCGGGATTCAATAACTTCTCGCCACGTGCACGCGGAATAATTTTGCAATTCGGTGGAAGAATCGACGACACCGTGACGAGGTTGCAATAGGCGACGCCGGCGCTACGCAAGGCTTGCTCGAAGGAGGCCAGCTTTTCTTTGTGGACTCCGACGCCTCGCGTTAAAAACATCTGAGTAGGTACCATCGTTTCTTCTCCTTAGTTCGTCCAACCAATCGGGTGACGGGCGCTTTGTTAGGTGAAATGCACGCCCACGATAAACTTCCTACAGGCACAGGGTCGCTGTTGTACCAAGATTGGCGCCGCTTCGCAATATCCCTCGACGATTTTTCTCCAGACTGAGGCGGAAAAAGTTGGCCAGATTTCCGGAAGGTTACGCTCAGATTAAGGTGGAGATCGAAAGAGTCCGATCTTTGCTTAACCGTGACCGCAATATCAGCCTGCATCGCACGCTGTCGCTTGTTGCCGAGCGGCCCTTGAGTATCCCGCGGAAGCGTTCATGAAAAAGCAGGCTAGATTCCGGCAGGTGGTTTGAGATTTAGCACCAGCATGCGGGGCTCGGTCATATCTTCGATTGCAGCCTGAACCCCTTCACGCCCGACTCCGGAGTCCTTCACACCGCCATACGGCATGTGCTCAGCGCGAAATGTCGGAATTTCGTTTGCCAGCACGGCCCCAACTTCAAGGTGCCGGAAGGCATGGAAAATTCTATTCACATCCTGGGTGAATATCCCGGCTTGGAGCCCATAGTCGGACTGGTTGAGCGCCGTGATCGCTTCGCCGAAGTGTCGGTACGGGGTGACGGTCACTACTGGTCCAAACACTTCCTGGCAAGAGACCTTCATCGTTGGAGTGACGTGCGAGAGCACGGTCGCCTCCATCACCGAGCCCATGCGTTTGCCTCCAAGAAGCACCCGCGCCCCTTGCGATACGGCCTCCCCAATCCAGGACTCGAGGCGGTGAGTTGCGGCTGGATTGATTAGCGGTCCGACCACTGTCGAATCGTCGCTCGGGTCGCCGGCCTTCAGCCGGGCAACTTGTAACAAGAACTTCGTGGTGAAAAGATCTGCGATGGAATGATGGACAAAGATTCGTTGAACGGAGATACAGGTTTGACCGGCGTATCCGAACCCGCCGATGGCGCAACGCTGTGCGGCAAACTCGATATCGGCGTCGGGTTCCACAATCACACCCGCGTTTCCACCGAGTTCCAACACCACCTTCTTTTTTCCGCATTTGGCTTTCAACATCCATCCCACGGCGGCGCTGCCAGTAAAGCTTAGGAGTTTGAATCGAGGATCGACGACGAGCTGCTCCGCCAGCTTGTTGTCACAGGGCATGATGTTGAGTGCGCCAGGAGGAAGTCCGGCCTCCAGAACTACTTCGCCCAAGAGTAATGCGGTGAGGGGTGTCTGTGGCGCCGGCTTGATGAGAATAGAATTGCCGGCGGCCAGAGCCGGTGCGACCTTATGAGCCACAAGATTCAGGGGAAAATTGAAAGGGGTGATTCCGAGCACCGGACCGATCGGAACCCGACGGAGAATGCCGAGATGGGAATCCGTCCCCGGCGTCCAGTCGAGAGGGATCACCTCACCCGGAATGCGTTTTGCCTCTTCAGCCGCAATGGTAAATGTCTGTACGGCCCGATTGACTTCTCGCTTCGCGTCGGTAATCGGCTTGCCGGCTTCAGCCGTCATCAGGCGGGCAAATTCATCTCGTCGGTCATAGAGCCCGCCAGCGATTTTTTGTAATGCATGATAGCGGGCGTGTGACGGCAAGGCCTTCATTGCGGCGGCGGCATCGACCGTCGATTGAATTGCAGCTTCGGCGTCGGCGGAACTCGCGTTTGACACCTCGGCGAGCAGCTTCCCTGTAAACGGATTGTTCACGGGGACATGGGTCTCCCCGTGCCGCCACTGACCTCCAATCAAAAATGGACGTGGTTTCTGCACGAGAGGCGCCCCGCTGGTGGTGAAGACTTAGCAGGATGCTGAAAAAGTCCGCCAGCAGCGTTCTCGCATCGTTCAGACCCTCAACGTACCCCAGAGGGTACGCCTCGGCCCTTCACTCGCTGCGGCCTTGCTGGACGAACTTTTTGAGCATCCTGCGGGTTCGTGTTCTATTGACCCAGGCATGCGGACCGTTGGATTGCCGGCAGGCTAGCCTCGGTTTTCCGCAGCCTGTTAGTCGGCGGACTTCACTGAGGCTGTTGGGATTGGCTCAGGATCGGCAGCCTGTTGGGCGATACCGGCCTTGGCCACCAAATCCTCTGTGCCCCAATCGCGAATTGCTTCGATCGTAAAGGCCTCATAGGTGGAAACGCCGTGGCATGTCGGGCAATCCGGCATCGGCACCTTGCGATAGAAGACTTCTGACAAGCAGGACATGCACATCCAATAGGGTGGTTCCCCCTCGCGTTGCGGAACGGACCAAAATGATTGTGTGACAGACATAGATAATCCTTAGTGAATGATGAATGGACTGTTCTGTGCCACCGCCGTTGCCTCATGAGGATCGATGGGCCCTCCCTGGGAGCGTGGGGCAGTGGCTAACATGCGATCAATCTCCTCGGCAAACTCGTTGAACGGGACTGCGCCGGGAATCGCGACCGCCGGCTCTTTCTCAGTCGGCCCACCAACCGTTCGAATCAGAATAAAACCTGGGGTGCCATGAAAGCCCCATCGGGTCGCCTCTTGACGATCCTGGAAAATGGACTCGAGATACTGCCGCTCGTCGAAACACTTGGTAAACACCGTCTGGTCCAAGCCCATCGCTTTCGCGTAACCTTTGAACGATCCCGAGTCTAAGCGGCTTCGTTCGCTGAAGAGTCGATCGTGCATCGGCCAATATCGACCCTGGGCTCCGGCACAGCGCGCCGCGACCGCAGCGTCGACTCCGACCCCCCGATCCGCTCGAGGATAGTCGCGATACACAAACCGCACTTTGCCCGTATCGATATATTTAGCCTGCAACCGAGGTAAGGTTTCCTGAAAGAACTTCGCGCAATATCCACATGTGAAGTCGGAATACTCGATCAAGGTGATCGGTGCGTCCGCGCTCCCTCTGATTCGTCCGTCATCCGTGACTGCTCCAGCGCCAGCCTGAGCGGGTTGCGTGATAAACAGCAACAACACCGCTGCAGCTGTGCGAAAGATGTACGTGCCCATCATGCTTTGAGTGCGCGCTTCGCTTTTAGGCGCTCCAGCAACCCGACCATGAGGAGAGGCCAGACAGCCGTGGCGTCACTTAACACTTCGGCAAAGCGCCCACCTGCTTCCGGCGGAACAAACTTCCCCCAGGAGAGACCTTCTTGATAGGTACAGCCGCTCAACCCACCCAAATGGTCTGGTTCCGGACAGATGCGCACCCCATATTGGAATCGAGGTGGCTCTACATGGAGGCCGAGCCTCGTATTGCTGATCTCAATGTAGGGGCCGACCTGTTGGGCCCAATTACGAGGCACCCCCCCACCGATCGTAAAGATCCCTCGCCGCTTGGCAGAGATGACATGGCTCGCGTAGCTGTTGAGATCGAGATAGGGATTGAACGAAGGATAGGAACGAAGAATCGTACGCAGCACATCAAGATCGCTCCCTCCCTGTAATTGCGCATGAGCCTGACCGAGATCCCGACTCATCGCCCAGGTTCCAAGATCCAACCCCATCTCAGAATCGGTAAAGGCAGGGATGAAGACCGGAACTTTTTTCACATAGGCACTTTTGAGAATGCCCGTTCCGTCGTATTCTTCCGCGAGCGTCCTTCCCAATTCACGGGTGAGGATTTCGGAGGACAGAGTCTGATCCTGATCCATCCGCTTCATCGTTTGGGCAACGACTTGTTCCACGTAGTTGAGGTTGGACTCCATCTCCAGCGTATCGTAGACCCGATTGTAGCCCTTCTCGAACAACTCTTGATCGGACATGGACGAATGGTGCCGATAGTGTGTTTTACCAACCGACTCACTCAGTCCATGGGCGATCAATGCTCCGGTCGAGACGACACATTGCACCATCCCATGATCGATCATTGCGCTGATGATTTTTCCCATCTTAGCAATGGTCATTGCCCCTGACAGAGTCAACACAACGGAACAGTCAGGGTCATCAATCATCGTCCACAGCACTTCATAGGCCTCACCCAGTCTGCGGCCCCCAAAGGCAGTCTTGCGCATTGCGGTCAGCAGGCCATCGAAGGACTCAATCTGTTCCGGGTCGAGAGGCTCGAGCGCTTCGAGGCCGTCTTTCGCCCCATCGTGGAATTCGCGTGCACCCATGAAAAGTCTACCTATCAGAAGAAGTGAATGGACAACCGGCGCATTCTTTATACACAACCAGCAATAGAGGCGTCAACGAAGTTACACTCCGAGAAATCCCTCACCACATTCTGGCCCTTGAGGACGCAGGTTCTATTCATCGAGCTGCCACAATTGACGAGAAGTTGACGGCGGAGCGCGGTCAATAGGATCTGCAACGACTGGATGCGGACTCAACGATCGCTATGACCTACGTGTTCGGACGCGCAGCCCGTAAGCCTGATATAATCTTAAGAATATATACTTATATACCTATCTCTGTGTCGGGCGATCCAATATCGCTGACCATGCTAAGGAGACTCTATTCACATGCAAATATGGATGATGCGAGCGCGGGATAAGTGAGCGTGGCGTGTGGTGGTCCCAACGGGATTTGAACCCGTGTTTTAACACGATCTCGACTTCGCCCTTATTTTTCAGAGTATTCGAACATTTTCTTCAAGTCAGAAAGGGGCACGACTAAAACAAGCAACCCATTGAAAGGGGAGACATTGAGGCACCGACCAGCGGTTTACAAAACCGTTTCTCGGAACTTCCTCCAGCCCACTTGGGCCAACTCCACCAATAAATTATGTCAGACAACAATTTTGGCTTGAGTTGGCTGGAGAGTGATGTCGGTGAATACTACTTGAGCACGGCTAATTCCGAAAATGTCAGCATGGTCGACACCGTGTCTTGAATTTGGACGGCGTTTCCGATGATGCATCATGAGGCTTTCCATGGACACCAATTCGGTAGTGATCGGTAAGCCAGCAGACCAGGGTTCGTATGCTCTTGGCCTCAGTTATCTTTCTAGTCCATCTTCCCTGTTTTCCAATGGCATCTAGGATGTCATTGGGCAACTCCACTGCTTTCTCTCCGAAATACCAGAAGATTGAACCGATCAGGACTCGGTCCGTTTGGGTATCATGATGATTCTCAGAAGGTGTGTTGTGATAGTTGAGATCACGGTTGGGAACGAACTCGTACCTCCCTTCACTCGATGGACGATAGATGTTATCTATTCGGTCCTCGAATCGTCTGTTGCGGGAGTAATCTTTAAAACTCATTGTTGCGTTGACACGCATTACATACGTAACCTTTCCAGGGCCCTCTCTTGAGGGACAGAAACCAATTATCCAACATCCCTCACTAGCGCATCGTCGGATCACGGGTTTGCAGCACGCAAGCGAACAGTACCCGCTTTCTGGATTAGGAGCGAACCCACAATCATTAGCAACGATGTAAGTATAGAGTGTCGTGTTAGGGCCAACCAAACTAGCGGGCCCATCGGTTAACCAGCGATGTAACACTGCGATTTTATCCTGCTCAGTGACCCAGTGTCCGATTGCACGTCGAAGGGAGCCATTGTACCCAATTTGTCTGCCCAGATCCGGCAGGATATTGCCTCCTCCGTCCCCGACTGGTACAGCCTTCTGCAACAGACGGCTCTGGGTATTTCGCCCTTGAATAACGACTAAGCCTCTGTCGGGGGAAGTCCGAAAAAAGTGAGCATTCTTGCCAATCTTGGTCCTCAACGACTCCATATCATGAGCAGTCGAATCCCTGAGATCGTGCACGTGTTCAACCTCGAAGTATCCAATAAAGTAAAGTCTGGCTCGGTCAATCAAGGGATCTGGCTGCAACCCTGAGTAGAACAGTAATAGGTCTCCGGGTCTAAGCTCCAACAGCTGCCTTCTTTTCAATGGAGTGGGGTCCCCGTAGGTATATGTTTCAAACTCCGGGTCGAAGTGAGGATGCTGTTTGGACAGTTGGGGCCTCACGTATTGGGCAATGGGCATCCCTGATCTCCCCACAATCGTGCCGTAAGTTCGGGGGTCTGATGTTAGCTGGGTCTCGGGTATCGGTATGTACTCAAAAGATGCGTCTGGGAAGATCGGACCAAGGGTTCCACCACTACCCTTGTCGATGCCAACGCGCAGGAGCAATGCCTTTTGCATAATAAAGTAGTAGCTCGAACTCTAGGACCGCTAGCAGGAGACATCACACATACAGAATGCTGCTTCAAAAACGCCGCAATACTCCTCTGATCAAGCTCTTGGACTTTTGGGCTTTCTTTTTATCGGAACCCCAGTTCAGAAAGAACTGTTATTGAGCGCGAAGCTTCCGAGTTATTACAGCCTCATTCTCCGATTAATCAACATCATCAGTTCCTTACCCAGCAACGCTGACTTTTTAGTTGTTTACTTTCCAGACACCTTTCGAAGGCGCTCCTGATTTAATTCACACGGACACGGCATGTTGTTGTCAGTTAAGAGAAACGCGCCATCCTGGTAAAAATAAACACCTATGTAACACATGTTTGCAATATCAACATAGTTGAATTGCATCGGCTCCTCGGAATGGCCGAGACCTGAGCCAACAAGTGTAGCTTTCTTATCTCTTCCCCCGCATATCTCGGAACCACCTTGATGCACACTAAAAGTTATTTCCCCTTCTGTTTTCGACTGAATTTTGAGCGTGTAGGGGACCTCGCTCGATGCGTACTGACCGCTAAGATCTTTGAGCAATTGTAACCGATCCTGCTTGTAAGGACTTTGACCAAATTTTAAATCCCGAAGAGTCTGATTCATAACTTCATTTGCTTGCGTATTGACTTTCGCGACTTCTTCCCCAATGACTCTTTGGATGGCTTGTTCTATCCTCTTATATCCCTCGAAGGATAAAGGCATGAGAATCTTTCCAAGATTCAGTTCTTTTGATTCTTTCGCGGCTGCATTAAAGGCTTCATACGCTTCCAAGGCATGCACAAAAGCATAATTTCCATGGTTCAGCTTCAGAGAGTCCAAATTGCGAGAATGATCTGCCTCAATAACTGTAGCCACACTCATCAATGTCTTCCCAAAGCTGTAGCCCACCTTTCTAAATAGTTCAGTATAGAAACGGTCTAGGTCCTTCACCACGTCTTCGAAAGAACCTGCTCCTGAGGCTATCGGTACTCCTTGTTCTGCCTTTTTAAATCTCTCCCCTACTACCCTTGCGGCTTCTCGGTCTTCTCGTGTATGTCCAAAATTTACCGGGGCAGAACGTTCATTATCCGAAGCAAAAAGAATACTAGGAGTTAACAGGAAGAAAATCAGGGCGAGAACAAAGGGCATTGCAATTTCCTTAGTCTCATGGATGTGCCAGAGCATGTTGGTTCTGATCTCGAAAGTTTTATTTTTGAACAGGGGAAACTATACGCCCAAAGCCGTTGAGAATCGAGCGGGCACGTCCGTGCTCGCTGAATGAGATTTTGCGCGGGGCGAGAATCAGGGTTATTCTGCATTTCCGATGCATCGCTTTCTTGCGTTTCGCGCCATCGGCGCCGCGCAGTGTGAACCAGGCCTGCCAGGTCAATGTGCCCAGCCCCGCTCCGACCTGAGCCGGATCACGAAGTTACAGTTCGAGCGCGAAGCGAATGGCCTCTTTGACCTTCGCCATCACGTCGGCGGGAAGCTGTCCCAGCTTGCGTTCTAACCGGGGTGCGACCAGAGATCCGATACCTTGGACGTTGACGACGGGCGGTTGGTGCAAAAAGGGAAGGGCTCCTAGAGGGATTTCATAGCGACTGCCCCGCTGTTGCGTGGTCAGCGGAACCTACGTGATAAGTGCACCAGGGGCGTCAGGGTCGAAGTGAAAAACGATGAGAACGGGGCGGGTCTTGGCAGCCAAGCCAAGGTCAGCCAGCCATATCTCACCCGGCTTGGCGTTCATCGAGAGTGTCGAGGACTTCTTGTACGACGGTCCGTGAAGGTTGCAGTTCCAGGGTGTCGGTGTCGGCCAATTCGATCACGTCGGTGGTGCGGGCGCGGAGCCCTTCGTCTTGGCGGAGGGCTTCAAGGGTGGAGGCGGGCACGCTGGTGACGGAAATCGTATCGCCCAGCGGGTTGAAGACTTCGATGGAATATCCCTCTGTGCCGTCAGAGGCCACGTGATGATCCACCAGTTTTACGATGTCGCCGCGACAGAGACGATGCTCCGGCACATCGCACCTCAGCGCTACATCCGTGTAGAGTTCAAACTTCATTCGGTCCTCCGCTTGTCTCTGTGATGAGCTTGGTGCCTAGCACCCTGTGCTTTTTCGGGTGAGAAGAAAGAGTTTTCCGACTGCGGCTACAGAAATTCGACGTGTTGAATCATGTCTTCGGCGGTCAAGACATCGTGGACCAGCATGAGTGCTCTCAGCATATAGGGAACCGGCGTCTGCTGAGGAGCGTACACAATGCCCCCATGAGAGACCCCGGCGGCGTGCAGCC
>ERZ1292630.2475-Hain-H41-02um-R3-2475-length-17039-cov-6_pt1 | contig 17039 bp, 18 predicted proteins | sample MGYA00564408_ERZ1292630 | MGnify/ENA primary metagenome ERZ1292630 (study PRJEB36523, sample SAMEA6512641) | groundwater metagenome | collected 2019-01-08 | study: AquaDiva: Metagenomics assemblies of 32 groundwater samples | reverse complement strand
AACATTTTCTGCAAATTCCTTTAAATCCTCTTCCTGTAAATTAAGCAAAAAAAAAGCTAAACGATTAGCGGTTTTCTCTCCAATACCGGGAAGACGTTCCAAAAATAAGGAAATGTTTTTGAGACTGTTAGGAAGTGATGACATATTTTAAAGCTGAATAACTTCCGCCACTACCAGCGGTTTTCTTCCAGTCGCTTTCCTGAAAAATTCCTCAAGATTTTTTATCACATCATATTGCATTTTACCAACATCAAAAGACTGGTTATTTTTAGTTTTTAAAACATCTTCGATTACTTTTTCTGCCTGCAAATACAATCTTCCTTCTTCTTTTTCAAATATAAAACCGCGGGAAAATATTTTTGGCGTACCTAGCAATATTCCTTTGTTATCAACGATTGATAATGCAAAAACAATTCCATCGGTTGCTAAAGTTTTTCTATCACGAAGTATGACGCTCCCAACATCTCCAATTCCATATGCATCAACGTAAATATTTTTAGTTTCGACCTTGTCTCCTTTATATGCTTTATTTTTTACAAACCAGATTGTCTCTCCTTCGTTCAAAGAAAAAACGTCATTCTTTTTGTATCCTAATTGCTCTACCAAGTTTTCATATTGTTTTTGATGCCGTATTGTTCCTCCAATCGGAATAAAATATTTTGGATCAGTAAAACGTACTAAAAATTTTAGATCTTCCTGATTACCATGACCGGAAGAATGAAGTTGATCGGCGATATCTGAGTAAACTACATCCGCGCCTTCTTCAGACAATTGTTCTATCGTTTCGTAGACACCATTTTCATTACCTGGAATTGGATCCGAGGAAAAAATTATTTTGTCACCTGACTTAATCGTAATATTTTTATTTTGTCTATCAGCTAATTTTGATAAAGCCGACCCATATTGACCTTGTGATCCGGCTACGATCAAACAAATTTTAGCTGCCGGAAATCGACTAACTTCTTCTTCTTTGATAAAAAGACTTTGTGGTATTGGTAAATAACCGATACTGGCAGCTATTTTAGTATTTTCTCTCATTGAGCGACCTAAGAAGCAGATTTTACGATTAAATTTGATGGCTGCGTCTACACATTGACGAATACGTGAAATATTTGAAGAGAAGGTTGTCATAATAAATTTACCTTTAGTTTTTCTCATCTCATCTTCAAAAGTTTGGCCAACAATATTTTCTGAAAGTGTCAATCCTTCGCGCTCCGATCCCAAACAGTCGGAGAGCAAACATAAAACTCCGTCGTGTCCTGCTTTAGTAATTTTATAAAAATCAGGACCTGGACCATAAGGCGGGGTCAAATCTAATTTAAAATCGCTCCCGTGGTAAATTGTTCCGACTGGCGTCTTAATTATGATGTGAGTCGTATCTGGGATTGAATGAGTCATTTTTAAGTAGGAAATTTTGAAATCACCAAAAATATATTCTTTATTAAAATCAACTTTGTTAACTAAAATTTTTTTATGTTTGTCCTTAAATTTATTTTCAATAAACATTGAAGTGAGCAAACTGGCGTAGACCGGAGGACGTCCTAAATCTTCATACAAAAGCGGAAGGGCCGACGTATGATCTTCATGACCATGAGTAATAAGAATAGCCCTAATATACTGTTTTTTATCCATTAAGTAGCTGATATCTGGGATGACAAAATCAACTCCCAATTCTTTTTCTTTTGGAAAACCTATACCACAGTCAACTATGACAATATCTTTAAGCTTATCGTCATTATATGATTCATATACATACATGTTTTTGGTAACACCGACGATACCGCCCAAGGGAATAAAGTGTAGTTTATAAATAATCATTACTATATTGATTAATTTTTAATTTTAAATGTTAAAAAATTAAATTTTAAAAATTGATTAGAAATTAGTAATTAGAAATTTGAAATTATTTAACGATATAGTTATTATACCAATTGTTATACTTATAGGTATGACAATAAACAAAAAAAAAATTTTAATTAAATTAGCCGAAGTAATGGATCCTGAGTTAAATATCTCGATCGTTGACTTAGGTTTGGTTTATGATACTAAATTAATTAAAAACAAGGTTAAGGTGATAATGACCCTAACAACTATTGGTTGTCCGTTATTCTCTTTGATCGAAACACAGGTTAAAGATAAAATTAAAGAATTAAGGATTAAAGAGGAAGATATTTCTCTTGAACTTACCTTTGATCCCCCCTGGTCAATGGAGAAGATGAGCAAAAAGGGGAAAGCGATGTTGGGAATTTAATAAATAAAACTATGGCTAAAGGAAATATTTTAGGTGATGCATTTGAACAACTAGCTGAACTTGGTGCTTCAACGGCCAAAAAAACTGTTAAATCGGTCGCTGGAATTGTAAATCCGTTTGATCAGGCAAAAACCTCTGAAGTTGGGCCTAAGCAAAATACGAGAAAAACCTCGGAGGTTAAGCATGGCGCAAACCATACCCCCGTCGATTTTAATAAACTAAAAAATAAATTTCAGGACAAGGATAAACTTCAAGCTGAAGCTTTAAGAAATCGATTATTTCAAATTGTAAAGAGAGAAGATGAAAAAATTCTGGAGCGAAAAGATATGGAAGAGGCACAAAAAAAGAGACAAGAAGAATATGAAGAACAGGAGAAAAAAAGAAAAGAACAGCAGCAAAAAACGCAAAATCAACAGGGAGGTATGCCAACCGGAAAAGCCAAGAGGGGATTCATGGCAAAAAAGAAATCTTCCGAACAACAGCATGTAGAAAACAAGCCCGCCTCGGGAAAGCAGTGATAATGAACGGAGTATAGCTCAGATGGCTAGAGCGCAGCGTTCGGGACGCTGAGGTCGGCAGTTCAAGTCTGCCTACTCCGACTTTGTCTCGCCGAAGCTCAAAGAGCGAAGGCGGACTTTTTTATGAAAAACAAACTAACTCAAATTTTTGCTCTTCATTTTTTCAATGATGGTTTTTTAGCAAGTATTATTTTACTTTTGCCATTTATAAAACAAGACTTAAATCTTTCTTTAACTCAAGTTGGTATTTTGACTTCCATACTTTCAATATCAGGTATCCTCTTATCACTGCCTGCAGGTTATTTTGGTCATAAAATTGGTGCAATAAAAATACTTTCTTTTGCAATATTTTTCTACTCAATTGGTTTTATTGCCGTTGGATTTTCTTTTTCTTATTTTTATTTAGTGATTTCATTTTTAATCGCTGCTCTCGGATTTGGGATATTCCATCCAATTGCATTTTCACTCGTTGCTAAGTGGACTCCGTTAGATAAATTAGGTAGAGCAATGGGAAATTTTACTGCAGTTGGAGATGTTGGAAGAATTGCTCTATCTTCGACAGTTGCGTTCATAATAGTTGCAATCGGATGGCAAAAAACTTCAATTATTTACGGAATAATCTCACTCTTTTCTATCTTTCTAATTATATTTTTTAATAATAAGGATGAGGAGGATGTTGAAACTAAAAAAAATAAGGTCGAAATAAATTACTGGCAAATAATTAAAAATTCAAAATTTATTTTTGCATTGCTTACTACTTTTTTTGATAATCTGGCATCGTCGGCACTTTTCATTTTTATTCCTTTTCTTTTTTTACAAAGAAATGTCAACCCTTCAACCTTAGGTATCTTTACCAGCGCCTTCCTTATTGGAAATTTGATTGGAAAAACAACACTAGGAAGATTGTCCGATAAATATACGAATACAAAAATATTTATAATGGCCGAATTTTTTATGGCAGTTTTTATAGTTTTATTAACCCTAAGCTATTCGCAGTTTTTAATAATAATTGTTTCTGTTATTCTTGGTGCTTTGACCGCAGGAACTATTCCTGTTAGATCAACAATGATAACTGAGTCTACTCAGCATCATAAAGAATATGAAAAAGTTTTTGGGATCGGAAGTTTTGTTGCTAATATTGCTACCAGTTTAGCGCCTGTTATTCTTGGATTTGTTGCAGATAAATATGGAATAATTAATGCTTTTAATGCCTCTGCAATGTTTGCTCTTTTTGCAATTATACCTGCTTATATTTATGGTAGAGAAAAAAATAATTTTAGGAAATTCTACTAATAAAATCTGCTACAATTAATCTGTTATGAAACTCTATAACACCTTAACCCGCAAAATCGAAGAATTTGTCCCTCTAAATCCTCCAAACGTTTCTTTTTATGCCTGTGGTCCGACCGTTTATGACTTTACTCATATTGGCCACATGAGAACTTATACGAATAATGACGTACTAAAACGTACCTTGACCTATCTTGGTTATAAAGTTAATCATGTGATGAACGTGACCGACGTCGGTCATCTTTCGGGGGACGATGACAGTGGGGAAGACAAGATGGAAAAGGGGGCAAAAAAATATGGAAAAACTGTTTGGGATGTGGCTAAATTTTATACCGATTTTTTCTTTAAAACTACCGATGTTTTAAATATTCTTCGACCTGATATTACCTGTAAAGCAACTGACTATATAAAAGAGATGGTTGAATTAATTATTAAACTTATAGCAAAGAATTTAGCTTATGAAACAAAAGATGCGGTTTATTTTGATGTCTTGAAGTTTAAAGATTATGGAAAATTATCCGGTCAAAAATTGGAAGATAAAATTCAAGCAAGTAGAGAAGAAGTCTACGTTGATCCGGGGAAAAAACATCCGACCGATTTTGCACTCTGGTTAAAAAGAGTTGGCCGTTTTGAGGATCATACTATGTATTGGCCATCACCTTGGGGTGATGGTTTTCCGGGATGGCATATTGAATGTTCGGCAATGAGTATGAAATATTTAGGTGAGACAATAGATATCCACACCGGAGGAATCGATCATATCCCAGTTCATCATGAAAATGAAATTGCCCAATCAGAAGGAGCAACCGGTAAACCATTTGTCAAGTATTGGGTTCATTATAATTTTCTGACGATTGATGGCCAAAAAATGAGCAAGTCTTTAGGAAATTTTTATACACTCGAAGATATTGAAAAAAATAAAATTAACCCGATTTCTTTAAGACTTTTATTTTTACAGTCTCACTATCGTCAATCACTAAATTTTACTTGGCAATCAGCCCGTGCAAGTCTTGAAGCTTTCAATCGATTAAAAGAAATTGCCTCAAATTTAAAATCTGATAAAATTCTGTCCTCAGTAAAATCGTCAAAAGCCATTGCCTTTCAACAACAATTTCGTGACGCATTAGAGAATGACTTACAAACTCCACAAGCCATTGCTGTGATGTGGGACATGGTTAAATCTGACATTACTAATGACGAAAAATATTTTTTACTGATGGATTTTGATAAAGTTTTTGGCTTAAATTTAAATAACATCACTGAAGAAAAAATTGACGCAAATATAATCACCCTTGCCGAAAGAAGATTGGAGGCAAGAAAACAGAGAAACTTTGACGCGTCTGATCGATTAAGAATAAAAATAGAAAAAGCAGGATTTAAGATTGAAGATGTAGGAGATAGTTATAAAATAAAAAAAGTTTGATTATTAAAATTTGGAATTTGTTTGGATCTTGGAATTTATAATTTAGGATTTTTAGCAATTCGCTTATATATCCTTATCAATGGGTGATCAAACACCGTCCACGTTTCCTCAGCGTCTTCGTCAGGAAATTCTATTAATGTCTGTCCAAATAATCTTATCTTCGGAAAAGAATTAAATTCCGCAACTTTTACAAATCCTAATTTTCCAGAAAATAAACCCTCATAATATTTATTTAAAATCGGATTTTGTTCTTTTGGATGATTAGCAAAAATTCTTCTTGATGGAATAAATATGTAATCAGCTTTTTTAAGGTGGACTTTTAACTCCGACTGCAATTCCGGACTTTCATCTAAGTCGTAAAAATTAAATGAAATAACAGAGTATCCATTGCTTATCGGAATATCAACGACGTTAGCTGTTTCCGATAAAATATACGAATTATTAGGAATATTTTTATAAATCCAATTTGAAGCTGTGAAGCGAACATCGGGGTTTTGATAGATATGTAAATATGATATCCCAGGAATTATTAATATCAGTGTCATTCCCGCGAAGGCGGGAATCCAGAGCCTTTGATTGAATCGTTGGATAATATTATGTAAAAACAAAATAGTAAATATCGTCATCAAAGGAAAAATCGGACTCATAAACCGACTCCATTTTGCGTATATCATTGCAGTTGGAATAAAATAAATCAGAAAGGCAAAACGGAGAAGATTGTTTTTTTTATCTCTCCAGCTTAGACCCAAAAATCCTAACCCTCCTAATATAAACGCTGGCCAACCCAAAGCGTATGGAAAGATTTTTGTTAACTGAAAATAAAATGGTTCTGTCCCAAAAAATTGTCTTGTATAAAAAACTAAAGATTTTCCGAGGGCAACATCAGATTCATAATTCATTGAGCTAATAAAATCCCTAAAATTCAAAAAATTATGAGGCGAAAATAATACCACAGAAATTATTGCTAACACTCCAAATTTAATTAGATTTTTATATCTATCCCACGACCGTAGACTAGATAATATAGTTATTAGCGGAACAACAATAAATATCATTGATGAAACTTTCGTAGCTACTGCCAACCCTGAAACTAAAGCCAACCATATAACTGATACAGTTGTACGACGTTCCAACATTTGCATTGATAAATAGACGATCAAACTATAAAAAAGCATAAGCAAAGATTCCGTCGTACCAAAGTGTGAAAACTGAATTGCATAGGGAGAAAAAATAATAATGATATAAGAGATAAAGAGTGTGAAGTAAGATTCTTTTTTAATTATAAATTTTATAATTTTTATAATAATTATTGCGTTTATAACAGATGCTACTGCCGATATTATTCTCAAACTAATAGTTGCTTCTAGCTTTAATAAATAAGCAATCAGATAGCCCAAATAAAGTGGAAACTGTCCATAAGCAAAAAAGTGAGGATTACCGCATTCGCGAAAATTCGAAATTATGCAATTCAATCCTTGAATTGCACTTGCCATATTTCTCTCATCAGGATGCATCGGATAGGGAAGACCCCAGCCCAGGTTGACAAACCTGGAATAAACCAATAAACCAATTGTCAATAACCAAATAATTGAAATTACTTTACCGTTGATTTTTCCCATGTTAATTAGTATTATTGTACAGATAAACATATGAAATATGAATTAACTTTCCTTTCAAAGGAAGAAACTGAGCTAAAGACAATCAAAGATTTGATTGAATTGTATAAAGGTAAAGTTACCAAAGAAGAAAAGTGGGGCGAAAGAACTTTGGCTTATACAATAAAGAAAAATCGTACAGCTCTTTTTTATAATTTTCAATTTGAAATAGATAAAAAAAGTGTTTTGGAGCTAAAAAATAAACTTAATCTAAACGAAAAAATTTTACGGTATTTGTTATTAGTCCGGGAGTAATATTATGGCGAGCCGATCGTTAAACCGAATTGTTTTGATTGGTAATTTAACCCGCGATCCTGAATTAAAATATACGCCGATTGGAACCGCAGTATGTACTTTTAGCATTGCCACTAATCGAAGTTGGACATCAAGCGATGGCCAAGCTAAAGAGGAAGTTCAATACCATAGAGTGGTTGCTTGGCAAAAACTAGCTGAACTTTGCGGAAAGTTATTGAATAAAGGTCGAAAAGTATTTGCAGAAGGTCGGATGACATACCGAACGTTTACTGGAAAAGACGGTATCCAAAGAACAATAGCGGAAATTGTTCTCGACGATTTTATAGTTTTTGGTGAAGGAAGAAAGATGACTGAAACAGGCCCAACGGATAAAAAGGTTGAAACAATATCAGCAAATGAAGAAGCGGCGATCAAGAAGGAAGAGGCCAAAACAGAGTCATCAAAAGAAGAAACTGTAAACCCTGATGATATTCCGTTTTAAAAATTTAAAAATATTATATGAATAAATGTTTTTTTTGTCAGTTTAAAGCAAACCCGAGCTTTAAAGAAGTAGACAATTTACAAAAGTTTTTAACGCCAAGAAAGAAGATTTTAAATCGTGAAAAAACTAATGTCTGTGCTAAACATCAAAGAATTTTAACCAAAGAATTAAAATATGCCCGTTATTTAGCTCTTATTCCTTATGTATCATATCAGGGTTTGCGTTGAGTACTTTTTCTTCATATAATGAATTGTTATGCTCATAATTATTCCATTTTCTATCTCTGATCATTGTTTGTTAAAAGAAGGCCAAACGGTAGATTTCGACACACCATTTTTACAAAAAAAGATCGAGGAAGAAATAAATATTTCTATTGCTAAAAATTTAAGTGTGCCTCCACAAAAAATTTTTCATTATCTAAAAAAATTTGTTGGAGAGTCAATTGAAAAGAATGAAACATTAGCCATTAATAAGGGGATATTTACAACAAAAAAAATCGTTTCTAAATATTCAGGTTTGATTAAAGAAATTAATCATTCTGACGGTTCGATAACGATACTTAGTAAAACTGAAGCCGAAAATACTGTCAATTCATATTTCAAGGGAAAAGTGAACAAGATTAAAAAAAATGAACTGTCTATCGAGGTAAATAAGGGTGAAGAATTCCCTGCTAAAAATGTTAGTCAATATTTTGGTGGTAGAACATTTTATACAGATGAAAGATCCGATTTTAATTCAGAAAACGTTTTGAATAGTATTGTTGTTTGCGAAAACATAACTTCTTATTATAAAGCTAAGGCCGAAGCACTTGGAGCCAACGGTTTTTTAAGTTTATCCAAATTAACCGAAGAGTCAGGAACTCCTTACGCCCAATTAAAAAATATTAATGATTACAAAAAAATTACTAAAACAAAATTTACCTATTGCACTATACTGAGTAACTCAAGTACTATTTATCTTTATCAATGAAAAATAATAAACTAACAAATATTCTTTTGACGTTATCTTTTATTGTCCTTATCTTTGGTAGTGGCTATAAAATTGGGGAATATAAAAGTCGTTTTACTTCGTTGCAACCTGCAACCTACAACCAACGCAATATAAACTTTGATCTTTTTTGGGAAACTTGGAATAAATTACAAGAAAGCTATGTTGACCAAAAAAAAGTCGATCCTAAAAAAATGTATTTGGGAGCCATTAAAGGAATGGTCGCATCTATCGAGGATCCTTATACATTTTTTCTGACTCCTGAAGAAAATAAACAAACCAAAGATGATTTAGGTGGAAAATTTGAAGGTATTGGTGCCCAACTAGGATTAAAAGATAATCGGATTATTATTATTGCTCCATTAAAAAAATCTCCGGCTGAAGTCTCAGGGGTGAAGCCGGGAGATTTTATTAATAAAGTTGATGGCGTTACAACCAGTAATTGGACTCTAACTCAGGCTGTTTCTAAAATTCGTGGACCAAAAAACACCAAAGTTAAATTGACTTTAGAAAGAAATAATAAAGAGTTTGATGTGGTGATTGTTCGCCAACAAATTATCGTTTCCTCAGTCGAACTTAGTTACGAAAAGAATATCGCTGTCCTCAAAGTCAATCAGTTTGGAGATAATACAAACGATGAGTGGAATAAAGCTGTCCAGGAAGTTGCTGGTAAATGGTCAAATAAACAAGTTTCCGGTTTGGTATTAGATGTACGAGATAACCCAGGTGGATATTTGGACAGTTCTGTTTACCTTGCATCAGAATTTTTACCATTAGGAAAATTAGTTGTCAAACAAGAAGCAACTTTGTACGGCAATAAGGAATATCGAGTTTCAAGAATTGGAGTATTAAAGGAAATTCCTTTAGTTGTATTAATTAATAAAGGCTCCGCTTCCGCTTCGGAAATTTTGGCGGGCGCTCTTCGGGATCATGCTCGTGCGCAACTAATTGGGGAAAAAAGTTTTGGTAAAGGTTCAGTCCAGGAAGCTCTTGATCTAAAAGAAGGTGCAGGGTTACACGTAACGGTTGCCAAGTGGGTATTACCAAATGGAGATTGGATTAATAGCAAAGGGATTGAACCAAAAATTAAAGTTATAAATGAAATCAAGGAAGGAAATACAATTACTAAAGAAGTTGATAAACAACTAGAAAAAGCAATTGAGCTTTTGACTAAATAACTATGAAAAAACTTCTGCTTGTTTTATTTGGAGTAATAATTATTATTGTGATTGTTCAAAAATTTGGATTATTAACTTATTTTTTTAACAATAATAAGCTTATTTTAAATAACCAAGCTTCGATTACTCCAACCGCCACAATCTCACAAATTATCAATCGACCCATTATCGGAATTCACTACAAAATGATAGATAAACAAACGGCCAGTCAAAATAGACTTACTGAAGGTGCTTATGTCACCCAGGTAATTAAAGGTTCACTAGCGGAAAAAGCCGATATCCGGGAAGAGGATATTATTACCGAAATTGATGGTCGAATAATTGTAGGCCTTAACGAACAATCTGTTTATAATCTAATCTCAACACTAAAATCTGGAACAAAAATAAACTTAAAGATCTGGAGAAATAAAGAAATAAAAAATATCCTTGTAACATTAGATTCTACGCAATAAAGATTTCTTCTTACTTAAATCTGGTTTTTTTGTATAATTCAACTATGGACAACAAAAAAATTACGCCGCAAATATTGAAAGGCTTTCGGGATTTTTTGCCGATTGAAGCGATGAGACGTCAGTATGTGGCAAATATAATTAGAAACACTTTTGAATTGTATGGTTTTGAGCCATTGGAAACACCTGCTATCGAGTATCTTGAAGTCTTTACCGGTAATATTGGTGAGGATGAAAAACTTTTCTATAAATTTGAAGATGCGGGTGGACGAAAAGTAGCCCTTCGATACGATCAAACCGTCCCTACGTGCAGACTGATTGCTCAATATCCAGATAAGATAACTATGCCTTTCAAAAGATATCAGATTCAAACTGTTTGGCGTGCCGAAAAACCTCAAAAAGGACGCTATCGAGAATTTTTACAGTGCGACGCTGATATTTTCGGAGTTAATGATAGAGCTTCTGATGGAGAGTTGGTCGCCTTAACAATTGATATTTTTAAGAACTTAGGATTTAAAAAACCAATCGCATTAATAAATGACCGTGCTTTATATAAAAACGCTCCCTACAAAGCCATCGTCGCCATAGATAAACTAGAAAAAATTGGAGAAGAAGGTGTAATTGCTGAATTAATTAGAAAAGATTATTCTCTCGAAGACGCAAAAAAATTACTTAAAGAAATATCTTCATCTAAACCTAACGAAGATTTAAAAACTATATTTAAATTTTTAGATGACTATGGAATGAAGGAAAATTATCAGTTTAAACCAACCTTGGCTCGATCTTTTTCTTATTCTAATGGCACTATTTGGGAAATTATCGTTGATGAATTTAAAAGTGGATCACTTGCTGGTTGCGAAAGGTTTGATAGTTTAGTATCAAGATTTAGCAATCAGAATATTCCTGCTGTAGGTTTTGCAGTTGGTTTTGATCGAACCGTTCTCGCCATGGAAGAATTAGGTTTATTCCCAGATATAAAAACAACCACAAAGGTATTGGTGACAATTTTTGAAAAAACCTTACTAAATCAATCACAAAAAATAACTCAAGCCTTAAGAAAAAATAAAATTAATACTGACCTTTATAGCGACCCTAATATAAATCTCGATAAACAACTAAAATATGCCAACAAGAAAAATATTCCCTACGTAATCATCATTGGACCGGAGGAAGTAGCAAGCGGTAAAGTGGTTTTGAAGGATATGAAGACGGGGGAACAACAGAAACTAAATATTGAAGAAGTTATAAAGCAGTTATCCAGTTAAAGGGTTAAAAAGTTAACGTGTTAAAAACCAACTCATTAACCCGTTAACACGTTAACCTAATAACTCTTTTACAAATATGTTAATCAACCCCAACGTCGCCATTATCGAAGCTTTACCCGGAGTTGGGGGAGACGAGTCAAAACTCTGGATGGAGGAGTTGTTGGAATCATATTTGCTGTTTGCCCAAAAAAAAGGATTTAAATATTCCAATTTGGATGAAAAAACAATTAAGATAAATGGTCCTGATGCTTTTAATCTATTTAAAAATGAAACCGGTGTTCATCGAGTCCAACGAATTCCTGATACGGAAAGAAAGGGAAGGATCCACACTTCTACCTGTATCATCGTTGTTTTGCCACAAATTATTCAATCAGATCTTCGAATCAATCCCAACGATCTTGATTGGCAGTTTTATAGATCCGGTGGACACGGGGGACAAAACGTCAATAAGGTTTCAACTGCAGTCAGGTTGATACACCGACCGACTGGGATCGTAGTTACTGCAAGCCGTGAGAGAGACCAAGGAGCAAACCGTAAGATCGCCCTGGATCTGCTTAACGCCAAACTTTATCAACTTGAAGAAGAAAAGAAAAAAGGGATGAGGAACTCTTATGTTACTAATGTTGGAATAGGGGATCGGGCTGAAAAAATCCGAACTTATAATTTTCCCCAAAATCGCTTGACTGATCATCGAGTGGGCAAAAGTTTTCATAATCTTGAAGATATTATTGATGAGGGCAAATGGGATAAAATCTTTAATCTGGAATGAATAGAAAATCACTTATATCTTTATTAAAAAATCGCGACTACGTCCTACTTCAAGTTGGTATTTTTATTTCCCGGACCGGTTCATTCATGCAGGACGTTGCCGTCAACTGGCAGATATATCAATTAACAAGATCACCTCTCTCGTTAGGAATTGTTGGACTGGCAAAATTTGTACCAGTCTTAATTTTTTCGTTGATGTCAGGAATTGCCGCTGATATGTTTAATAGGAAAAAAATTATTTTTTTAGTTCAATTTTTTTCAATTATTAATTCGTTAGCTTTTGCTTTTTTAACAATTTCCGGAAGGATCACCCCGATGTTAATCTATCTAATAGTTGGGCTGGAGGCAGGATTTGCATCATTCGAAACACCGGCTCGTCAATCTATGCTGCCAAACTTGGTGAAAAAAGAAGACTTTCCATTGGCTGTCAATATTAACAATCTTCTTTATAGCTCTACGAACTTTATCGGACCAGCAATTAGTGGATTTATTATTGCCTTTTGGGGTGTTAAATCAATTTATTTAATTAACTCAGTTAGTTTTTTTGCTGTCATTATTGTTCTGCTGTTGATGAAACCGATTTTAAAAACATTTGAAAAAAAGCCGGAGCTTAATTTAAAAAGTATTATGGAGGGAATCAAATTTGTCTTTAGCACTCCTTTAATTCTTAGTTCAATGATGATTGATTTTGTAGCCACTTTTTTTGCTTCAGCCTCAACTCTCATGCCAATTTTTGCCGTCGATATTCTCAAAGTTGGACCAAAAGAACTTGGTTTTCTATACGCCGCTCCTTCAATTGGTGCTATCCTTGCAGGAATAATTTTTCCTTTTATTAATCGGATAAAAAATAAAGGCAAACTACTTATTTTTAGTGTTTGTTTTTATGGTTTAAATACAATTTTATTTGCTTTATCAAGGAATTTTTATCTTTCTTTGTTTTTTATTGCACTATCTGGTTCCGGCGATTTAATGTCTTCTGTTATCAGAAATGTAATCCGTCAACTTAATACACCAGATCACATAAGAGGGAGAATGACCGCTGTTAACATGGTTTTTTATATCGGAGGACCGCAGCTGGGAGAAACAGAAGCAGGATTTGCTGCTTATTTGATGGGTACACCCTTATCAGTCGTTTTTGGCGGAATTGCGACCATCATCGCCACAATTTATATTGCTATAAAAACACCGGAACTGTTAAATTATAAAGACAGAGATTAAATTAAATTACTATAGGGTCTTGACTATTGGTAACTAATAAAGTATATTATTCCCATAAACGCCTCGTCCATGCGTAAGCCCGACGAGGTTTTTTTATGTATTATAAGTTGTTCTTATGAGTCTACTATTTTTAAAATTTATCAAACTGCATTATGAAGGATCTATGTTTCATGTTGTAGTGGAACAATTCATTGTTCCATAATCATTCATTAAAAAATCAATTTCTTATTTTTTCACTTTTATCGCTTTTTTTAAAATCTGACGATTTACCAAAATGTACAGTTAATTAATTAACTAGTCTTAACTTATTTAGTCTTGAAAATAATATAGCCACTTTTTAATATTTACTTTTGAATTTTAATTATAGATTTTCTTTTTTAAATCGATATAATGTTTCTATGCAAATTTTGGAAGGAATAAAAGGAATAGGCAGGTTTATAGAAAAAAGGCCAGAAGAAAAAAACAGACATCCAGCAATAGTGGTTGTGGAATTTGGTGGTGGAGGCTGCAATAAAGCAAATGATCCTTCATGTCGAGATTTTTGTGCAGTTCCAACTGGAAAATTATACAATCCAATTCTTGATCCACCAGTTGAAATGATGAATAAGTTATTTTCCCAAATTTCTCTTTTAAAACCCGCAGTGTTGAGTATTGTCCCAAACGGAGAGATAGTAGATACTATTCATCAATCCAATACAAAATGGGGGAAAGTTATTGAACTTTTTGAAAATGAAACTATAAATAGAAAGCAAAAACAAGCGTTAGAAAAATACTATTTTCGAAAGAATAAAAAGGGATTGATGGATACGGAACAACCGATGAATCCAGCGGAAAAAATTGCGTTAACAATAGCTTCAGGAACAAATAGCAAGATAAATATTTCTCTGACAAGTAATGGTAGTTTTATAACTAAAGATTTAATCGAACTTTACGGTAGGATGGGTTTACAAACACTTAATCTTTCCTATCATCCCAATTCCATTTTTGACCCATCAAAATATAATCCTGACCTTGAACATTTAATTGTAAAAGCAGAAGAAGCGATGAGCGCAGATATCACTCCAACTATTACTCACGTCATGACCAGGAAAAATACTGATACTTTTGTTGCTTTAAGCGATTATATTACAGAACATGACATATTATTTGCCGTTGGCCTGGCTCAAGGAAAAGGAATGGCTTTTTCAGCAAATAACGAATCTATAGAACCAACTACTGATCAAGTTAAAATGGTTTTTAGAAGATTACTCGCTAGACGTTTATTTGCCGATCGCCATATTCGTACAACTATGCCTTATCTAATTATGGCTCCGTATATGCCTCATTGGGTCTGTGATCAAACAACCGATTTTTTTCACATCAGCGTTCAATTTGTTAACGGTCATTTAATCCCGAGGCTTAATGTTTGTTCCGAAGTTCGTCCCAATGATACTGCCCAACTAGAACAATTCTTAGAGGGAGGGGATTTGGATGTAGGAGAGTATTTTAAATGGCGAAGCGAATCAATGAAAGCAACTAAAAACGGCTGTCCATCTTGTATTAATCAATGTTATTTTGAGGCAGAAATGAGAGGAGGAGGCGATACGAAGAACGATTTAGAAATGTGGAGCCATTTTGAAACAGTAGGAAAAGCCTTAAGGCAAAAATATACTTTTCGACATTCAATAAGACCAACCGTTTCTGAAAAAGGAGATTTCCAAAATCCTTATCTTTGGGAATCGTTATTACAAGGAGTAGCTCGTCAAGTAGCGTCATTGGCAGGAGATAATTATTGGCAGGAAACTTTCAAACGTTCGGTAATTAATTATGAAATATTGCTGAGAACATGCATTGAAGAAGCTTGTGACAAAACTATTGTCAATGACCTTGTAGAACGAGAACAACATGATCAAAAGATGTATTTATTTAAAACAGTGGTTTTACCTGAAAAAAATAAATCCGTTTCTGTCCATGAAAGTACAGAATGGTCAGATAGCCCATCTTGGCAAAGCCGGGCTCTTCGAGGCTTATATCTTAAGACTCAAAGAAGCGGGAAGGAAGCGGGTATCGCCGTACCGGCAAGATATACAGGAATTTTAAAACATGAAAATATATTTGATTTTCAAAACGGAGTAAAAAGTATTGTTGAACAACAAAAACATAAAAGTATATTAATTAAAGAAAAACAAGGAAGAATTTTTCCATTCATTAAAATTAATTTGGAATTTTTAACCAATCTTTCACAGCTTTATAGGCTTTTTAACCTATCATTTTTAAAAAATTAGTCTGGATTCCCGCCTGCGCGGGAATGACATCAAAAAATCCGTTGAATATTTGGCTTCTTGTCTGATATAATTGTTTTCTTATGAAAGCAAAAATCCATCCAATTTATTATTCAGATGCTCAGGCTGTTTGTGCTTGTAGAAATACGTTTACGACCGGATCGACCAAACAAACGATTACTGTTGAGGCCTGCTACAAATGTCATCCTTTTTATACCGGAGAACATAAATTCTTAGATAGAAAAGGTCGGGTCGACTCGTTCCAGAAAAAACAAGCCTTTGCGGTAAAGTATAAAAGTGCCAATGCCGGAAAAAAACAAAAAGATAACAAACAAGAAAAAAACGTAAAATCTTTACGTGAACTTTTGGGAGAATGATGATACAATTATAAAACCTTAGAAATCAGGTATAAAAATAAATCCTGGTAAAATACTCGATATAGTCGAGATATGGTAAAAATATGGCAAACACTAATAAAAAAAATCAGGTTCAGGTAATTTCAGATATTGTTAAAAAAAATCCGAATATTCTACTTGTCAAAATTGGTAAAACCACACATCAAAGTCTGGAGTCTTTACGTCGCGAACTATTAAAAAGTGATTCAAAGGTAAAAGTTATTAAAAATACTTTGTTCGAAAAAGCTATTAATAAAATTGCCTTAAAAAATAAAGTTTTTATTGATTTTAAAAAACAATTTTTCCCCTTAAAAGAAACAACGGCTCTAGTGACTTTAAGTGATAAATGGTACGATGGTTTAAAAGCACTCTATCTATTTACAAAAAAAGATGTTACTGTCAGCTTTAAGTCTGCAATATTGGATAAAAAAATATATGATGCTGAGAAATCTATTCAAATCGCCCAATTACCAAGTAAAGAAGAATTATTGGGTAAGATCATCGGAAGTATGAAAAGTCCAATGAGTAAATTTGTTTATGCTTTGAAATATAATACTAATAAATTTGTGTATATTCTGAATGCTAAATCAAGGGAGGTGAAATCATAAATGTCTGAAATAAAATTATCTGAAAAATTGAATAAAA
>ERZ1292630.2474-Hain-H41-02um-R3-2474-length-17040-cov-7_pt1 | contig 17040 bp, 12 predicted proteins | sample MGYA00564408_ERZ1292630 | MGnify/ENA primary metagenome ERZ1292630 (study PRJEB36523, sample SAMEA6512641) | groundwater metagenome | collected 2019-01-08 | study: AquaDiva: Metagenomics assemblies of 32 groundwater samples | reverse complement strand
ACCCCGCAGCTACCCCGACGGCAACAGCAGCGGCATCAGCGAAGGTGACTCCAGCGAGTCCCGGGGGGCCGGTTGACCCATCCACATCGACGCGCGCCGTTGCTTCTGGTTCAACTGCGTCCGCGGATGTCGCAACTGGCAAGGTGACGGCCCCCGCTCCCGTAATACCTACCGGTAAACCCGCCCAACTGACGACGCCCTGCGGTGCGGCAACTAAAGTTGCCACTACCAGCGTGATTTCCGCTCGTCCACGCAAGACCGGCGTGAAGCTGCAAGTTATCGTCATCGCAGGTCGCAATTTGGTTTCCAAGGACGACAACGGCCTCAGCGATCCGTACGTGTCACTGAAGCTTCATACACCCGGCGGACTGCAACTGGACAACGAGGGAAAAGGCTCGACGCGCTACATCCTTGAGACGCTGAACCCGGTGTGGTGTGAATCGTTCAGTTTTATTACTGACGTTGCAGATGTTCTGCAGGTTGAGTGCTACGACAAGGATACCTTTGGAGAAGAAATTATGGGGACGCTGACGCTTCCCATGAACACCTTACTCAAGACCATTGTGGCTGGCGGTCCGTCATCGATGGCATGGTACCCCTTGGTGGGTCCACCGGAAGATGCATCTGGTGAAGTTCACTTAGGTTTTACATGGCAGCTGTGAGGGTAGGAGAGAACAAATGATATGTGTTCGGTCGCTTCCATTGTCCAGTGTGGTGAGGTTCATTGTGCCGTGGGGCAACCGCGAAATGTAGAGAACAACCGTGATTTCGATTCCCCGTAGTCACACACTACCTTTTTCTCGTCCCCGATACCCGTGCGAATGTCTCACGAAAAGGGCGCTTGCCAGACCGCTGGGAGCCTGAAGGCGAAGGATCCCAACGCTGCCGATGAGCCCGAAATCGTTCCCCTCGACCAAGACGACATTGCGATGCTCACGGTGTATGGAGGAGGGCCGTACCAGAAAATTGTGAAGGAGACGGAGGAATTCAACAGCAAGAAGGCCGACGCACTGAACAAAAAATCCGCTGCGAAGGACACCGATACTGGATTGGCACCGCCCGTGCAGTGGGATCTCAACGGGGACGCACGAACACTCCAGCAAGAAGCCGCGTTACGCGTTGGACGTTGTCTTAGCATTATTCGCCGCGATCCAGAACCGGCCCACTACGTCATTTCCATTCAGGACCAAGCCAAATATGTGGTGGGTCTCGGGGATAAGCTCGCGCCGCAGGACATAGAAGAGAACATGCGCTGCGGGATCTTGATGGGTTACTCCAAGATGGTCATCGAGCTGCCACTGCCGCCGCGCATTGATCCCAGCGTGTCCATGATGGAAGTGGAGGAGAAGCCGGATGTGACCTACGCCGACATCGGAGGCTGCGTAGAGCAGATCAAGCGCATTCGCGAGGTTGTCGAACTGCCTCTAACGCATCCCGAACGCTTCAAGGAGCTCGGCATCGACCCACCCAAGGGGGTGCTGCTCTACGGCCCACCTGGCACGGGGAAAACTCTCATGGCGAAAGCGGTGGCCAACAGGACCGATGCATGTTTCATCCGTGTTCTCGGCTCGGAACTCGTGCAACGGTACATCGGCGAAGGCGCTCGAATGATCCGAGAAATGTTCCAACTTGCGCGGACCAAGAAGGCATGCATCATGTTTTTTGATGAGATCGATTCCATCGGCGGTTCGCGTGGTGGCGAAGGTGACGGTGAAATCCAGCGTACCATGCTTGAACTCGTGAATCAACTAGACGGGTTTGACAACTGCGGGAACATCAAGGTGCTCATGGCGACGAATCGACCCGACACCTTGGATGCGGCGTTGACGAGGCCCGGTCGAGTGGACCGCAAAATCGAAATTGGCTTGCCGGATCTCGAGGGACGAACCCATATCCTTCGCATCCACTCTGGCCACATGGCATGCGAAAAGGGGATTCGCTTCGAATTGCTAGGCCGTCTGTGTCCGAACGCCACTGGCGCGGAGCTGCGTGCGGTGTGCACCGAGGCTGGTATGTTTGCCATCCGCGCTCGCCGCAAAACCGTCAACGAGAAAGATTTTCTCGAAGCCGTGAACAAGGTCATCAAGGGACAGCACAAGTTCAGCTCGACGGCCAAGTACATGGTCTACAATTAACAGCAGATGAAACTGTGTTTGCGCCGTTGTCGTCGGTTTGTTGCGATTTCAACCGTCGTGTAACCCACTCACCAAGGTATGATGAATCAAACGTAGACACAACTAGTTGTTGTAACCTCGTGGTGGGTGTGGGGTAGGGGACACGATCGCCAGTCAGATGGCGATCCGAAAGAGCAACGTCGAAGTCGCCATTCGGGTTCGGCCGATGAGAGCAGAACTCAACGAAGTTCGGATGTCATGGGACATCACCGGTACGTCATTGACGGAAAAGTCCAACCCCGACTCTTGTTTCACGTTCGACCGAGTGTACGCACCTTCTTCCACAACGCAGCAAATCTACGAATTGTCAGCGCGAGACACCATCGTGCGGCCGGTGTCGGCTGGATACAATGGCACCGTGTTTGCCTATGGTCAAACCGGCAGTGGCAAGTCGTTCACGATGCTCGGTGGCATTGCGTCTCCACCCGAAGGGATCGTGGCGTTGGCTTTGCGTGACCTCTTCGCCGGATTGGAAAAAGAGCGTAGCAAGGGGTTCACAGTTAAGGTTTTTGCGATCATGCTCGAAATCTACAACGAGCAGCTGAGAGATCTGCAATGCGCGAAGGGGGCTGCACCAGCGGCGTTGACCATCCGAGAGAATGAACACGGTGTTTACGTCCACAACGCCGTTCGCAAACAGGTCAACAACGCTTTTGATTGTCTCCGTACGATCGACGCCGAGGCGCAGCAGCGGGTGGTGGCCGCAACATCGATGAACGAACACTCCTCACGGTCACACTGCTTGATTCGCATTCAGGTTGAGAAGACGCAGAGTTTTGCCGATCCTGTGGCGGGCGTCTCCGCCGGCACGGAGTCTCCCGACGATGAGGACGAAGACGGCACCAGCAAACTGCAGAAGAAGATCGTTTCGTCGCTAAATTTGGTCGACTTGGCAGGTTCCGAGCGTGTTGCCAAAACAGGGGCAACCGGCCTTCGGATGGTTGAGGGTGGACACATCAACAAGTCGCTGACAACATTGACGACTGTAATTCAGAAAATGTCCGAAGCGCACACAGCAAAGACCGGAGGAAGGGCGTCGAGCGTACACATCCCGTTCCGCGACTCGAAGTTGACGTATCTGCTGAAAACAGCGATCGGCGGCAACTCTTTCACGGCCGTAATTTGCTGCATCACTGTGGCTGAGCAGCATTCCGACGAATCCCGGTCCACCTTGCAGTTTGCACAACGCGCGAAAACCATTCGCAACGAAGTGGTCATGAACGAAGTTATGGATTCCAAGTCGCGAATCCGCGAGCTGGAGCTCAAAGTCAAGGAACTTCGGCGCACGGCTATCGCCACCGACCTGTACCTGTGGGCACGCGATCTTAAGATCAAATCGCTGAAGGAAGCATCCCACGACGCTGGACACGCCGAACACGTGTCGACGCTTGAGGCCCTCGTCCAGCAACTCACCACTGAGAATGACCAGCTGCGAGATCAATGTGAGCATGCACCGGCGGCAAGGGCGTCCGCGGGGCAAGAGGAGGGTTTTGCGGATAGCGAGGAGATGGCTCAGTTGAGGACATCAAAACGGAGTCTGGAGCAACGTGTAAAAGAACTTGATCAAGACAAAGAAACCCTGTTGTCAAGCTTGGCAGAGTTGGAGGAAGTCGTTTCAGGAATGGAAACGGAAATCGACGCAAAGACCGCGGAACTTGCAAAACAACGCGTGCGGATCATGGAAGTCGAAGGCACGAGTGAGCTGCTCCGTTGCGAGGTGTCCTCTCTCACTTCTCAAGTCTCCAAGATGAACGAGTTGCGAAAGACTGAGGAGGAAGCGATGATGCACCGTGCGCGGGGAGACGAACTCTTAGAATCGTTAACGGCGCTGCACATGGAGCACAATGCCCTTCAAGTTGAACACAACACTTTGATGGAGATGTACACAAAGGCCGAAATCGAACGCGAGACGCGCGAAGGAATGCTGCGGGATGAGATGGACCAGCTGAAGCTGAAGGCAGAACAGCACCGCAACGACGTCATGGCGATGCAATCGATGCTGTGGCGGATGGTTTCTGTCGCCCACATGGCCTCACACGGCGAGCCATTAGACCCGGTCGACGCGCTCGGCGCCATCAAACCCCACGTCGTGGACCAGGCGGAAAAATCGTTGGTGATGTTCATCTCAAGTAGATCGTCCAAGCCGCCCAACGACATGCTCGCTGCGGCTGGCGCGAGCCCGCCAGTGAGAGCCAAGGTGGCCTCGGACTCAGAGGCGCTACAAAAACGCATCACCGAACTGGAAGCCATTTTAACGACCAAGGATGCCCAACGTGATGTCATCATTGACACGAAATTGAAGCGGATGCAAGAACTCACACTCCGACTTTACACGACCAACACCCGACTAGACAAAGAGATTGGCGCGGTAGCCGAAGAGAACCGACGTCTTCACGAGTTCATCCGTCGAGACCCGAAATTTTATCGGCTTCTCAAGGAGGAAGGGGAGGCGTCTGAGCCCGTGAACGAACAGCTGGTGCGTAACCGGGCTGCGTTTGAAAAAGTCCCCTCGCCTGCGTACTACCACAACTGATGGTGCTTCAAGTTCTGCCCTTGTCCGGCGCGAACCCACGTCGCATCGCGCGTTGTCACTGGTGCTGTACTGCATGTGTCTTCCCTAAAGTTCATTCTCACAACTATGGCTTCCTACGGCACCTCGTTTGTTGGACGCGCATATGGAGGACCAGGCCGCATATTGACGTTTGCTGAACGAGCGAAGCGCGACTTTCAACGCGCTGAAAAGAGCATTTCTCGCAGGTTGGAAGTTCCACTGCGCGAAGGCAGTTGGATACGGGCACTGGAAATCTTACATTTTCGCCCGACCATGGAAGGCCGCACCCCCGATCACTATCGGGCCCTAATTCGCAGCATCGTCGAGCACCAGGGTAGCGAGCCATCGTCTCGCGTCCCGCTGCCAGCTGTCGTGGACTTTGTCCACGACACCGCGAAGTCCGATGACATCCCCGGCTCGGCGGCTCTTTTCGTCACATTGGTTTGGGCGTACTGCACGTCGGGTCAAATCGACAGAGCCCTGTCAGCAGCTGCCGATGGTCGTCGCCTCTGGGGTTACTCGCCGGCAGATTCCTTGCATATCGGAAACATGTTGTTGGATGCAGCCGTGAAGTTTGCACGGCCAGATATCGCCGACAGCGCGGCGATCAACTATTTCATGCCGGCTGAGCGAGAACGTGCGGATGTGAAGGGGCGTCTCCGAGACGCCTTGTCCAAACGCGGGACGTGCTGGAAAGCTGCCCTTGGCTTTCTGGCACGCTCGTCGACGGTCGACACCAGCTTACTGGCGAGAGCGGGAGTCTCGGCATGTGCCGACGGAAATTGGCTCGTTGCGCTGGACTGCTACGGCCGGCTGCTTTCTTCAAGCGCGAAATCCAACGTTGCCGACGAAGCGATTCTGCGTCCTTGGCTGCTGAACACGTTGGGCGCGAGGGGCAACTGGGTTGAATCGATCGCCGTGGTGACGGCACTTGTGAACCAGCGGCTTCCCGTCGACGAAACAACATCGAACCTGCTGTTTGCCGCTCTGCCGTCAGCCGACGACGAGTCCAGCGACTCAAGGATCGCAACCGTCTTCTTGAACCTTTCGTTCAGCTGCGACGTTTTCGAACCGTCGCCAATGAGCAAGATGATCGCTGCGTCCAGCCTAGCGCGCACCGGAGCGTGGCAGGTCGCCGCCGGGCTGCTTCGCACTCTCGACGGAGCGCGACTTGATTCAGCCCTGGCGCCGTTGGCGTCGGCAACGGTGTCGTCGCTGAAGGCATTGGGCGGTTCAGCGGCGGCCGTGTCGGAAGCGCTGAGGCGCTCGCTCTTTCGTCACGGTCGTCCACCACGCGTAAGTCATTGGGCCTCGTACCGCAGAGAAGCGACCATGGGAATTGACTTGCCCAGTGTTCGCCCGTCGATGAAGTCGTACTTTCGTTCCCGATTCAGCGACGTGATCCGACAGACATCAACACCGACGCTACTGAGTGCCGTCGACGCTCGCGTGGCCGAAAGCGCCGTTGATGAGACCGCGAAAGACCCTTTTAGCGATCCAAGACCGGCTCCGGTCGGGAAACATGCCCTTCACGCAGGATATGCGTATTACGGGATGGGCGATTTGAAGAAGTGGACTCGGCATTCGCGTGTCGCGACACCAACAAGCCTATCACCGAAACGGATGCCCCACCTTGGAAATCCCAATCGGTCGTGGGCGCGCAGCTCCGTGCACGCGGTGGGCAAGCGCATTCCACACTTCAACCCCAATTCATCCATCTGATCGGATTCGCCGGGGCGTTCGTGCGTGCGCTACAATTACTTTCTCCCTCGCAGAGTTTGCACCCCCTTGTTATTCCCACCGACCTGACTAATCCCTTCTATTCGTCAGTTGTGGTCCCCCTTGACGGGTGAGCAGCCTTCCTACTCGTCCACCCTTCTGACTGTGAGTTCCAATGAGTGATTTGCCGACCGCAGAACAATCACAGAGGTTTGAGTCGTACGGCCCAGTTGGCATTCCCATCAGCGGCGGACGGCGTCCCCGAGGCACTGCCATCCGCTACGGATCTCGAGGCGAGGCGGACAACGCGAAGCTGCTCGTCAAGGCGGCCCGCGAGGAGCACTGTGCTGCGGATTCCATGCGGTCCGCCGCGGGCCAGCAGATTGCGGCCGAGATCCGCGCCATTCAAGGCTGGAGGAAGACGATGGAGGATCGTCATGCGATCGTGCTCCGGTATTCCCCCCTGCCAGATTCAGTGCGATGGCCTGATGAGGTGGAGGGATTTATTGGAGTGTACGACGGTCACAACGGTACCGCAGCCGCAGAGTTTTGCAGCAGTCACATGCACCGAATCATTTTCGAGGAGCTCGACCGATCGCGGCAACCCCATCCGACGTCACCGCGCGCTGGCGACAGGTCCGCGTCACCGACGTTTTCCGACGTGCGCTATATCGAGGCTTCACTAGAACGGGCCTTCCAGCGGTGCGACGATGAGTTTCGGTTGGCTTCCCGGGGCGAAGCAGGTGACAGTGGCACCACAGTGGCGTGCGCTGTCATTTCACCGACCTGGATCGCCTTAGCGACCCTAGGGGATGCGCGCTGTGGATTACGATTGACCGACGGTACGTGCGTCGCGCTCGAAAGTGACCATCGACCCCCCGTCAACGAGCCGGAGGCCCGCCGCGTGCTCGCCACAGGTGCGACCGTCGAAAACGGCCGCGTCAACGGAATGCTCAGTGTGAGTCGAGCAATCGGCGACTTCGCCTTCAAGCCGATCGACGCCCCTCCCGCTCGCCACCCTGTCATCACGCGGCCAGATGTAGCCATTGTGCCGGTCGTGCCAGGGGGCCCGCAACCGCACGTGCTGGTTCTTGGCTGCGATGGTGTGTGGGAACAACTCAACGTTGCAGATGTAGCCCGGCGACTCGCAGAGAGCAGCATCGGTTGCCTTAGCACGGTACTCCAGAGCTGTTGTGCCATGAACCAACCGCTCACCGAGACGGGGGCCATGCTGCATGGAGCAGATAACGTCACGCTCGGCGCGGCCGTGTTCGCCGATGCCTGTACTGCCACCACAGTTCCGGCGCAGTAGTGGATGCGATCGCGGTTCGAAGGTTTCGTTTTTTGTTTCAAATGAGGTGAAAACGCTCGACCAGTGGGAGTACACCTATTGTCGCCCTTCCTCTTTTCACGCCAGCTTTTCGTTTCGTCCATGGCCGCCAACGCCAACACCGTGCCGGCCGACGGCGTCGGAGTTGCTCGACGCGTCCTGAATGGACTGCTACCGCAAACGGAAGAGCCTCGGCCGCCGTTGTATGCACAAACCGGTGTCACTGCCAAGGTCTCGAGTGGTGACGGCAGTACCTCTTCTGCAACCGGGACGTTGTATGTGCTGCAGCACGACGGAGCCGCTGCCGGAAATTGTTACATCACGTGGATCGCGAAAACGGACCCTCCCTTACTTGCTGACTTGGACCACCAGCTTCCACTCGCGCTGGATGGGGGGGCACTGCGACTGTTTCCCCTGACCGACGTTCACAAGGTGTGCCGGAAAATTAATCTGCGAAGTCTGCGAATGTTGGTGATTCACCGCCGCGGCCAACCCAACCCGGACAGCCCATGGACGTTTGTCGATGGTGGAGCGCAGCGGTTCGTAGAGGTGCTGCAAGCGTTCCTGAAGCTGGCGCCGCAGCCAGGACGCAGCGACGATCTCATTGTGGTGGGTACCGTCCCAACCGAGCCACCGCCGGCTCCCAACGTTGCCATCGCCGCGACCGAGTCTCCGAATGCTCAATCAGCCGCAGCGACGCGATCCGCGAAGCCCCAGGGCGCAGCGGGATATGCGGTCGCGTCGTTGATGACGTCGCTCGGCGCAGTCATCAGCGAAGGAAAGTCGATGTTGACGGACACAATTCAGCTGATGGCCCATCAGTCGCCGCCATACCCCTTTGAAGTCCATGACAAGAGTGCGCCCGCGGCGGAAGTCCCGTCGACCGCTGCCGCGGACGCAGGTGGCGACGACGAGTTCGACTTCGCCGACGCCGTGGTGCCCGTGGAACACATCGTGCCGATTATCAAGGCCGGTCCCCACTGCCCGACCCTTGGCCCACCGTTGTGCGAGACGGAGTGGCGCGCCTGTTTTGACGAGGCAGGCATGTTGATTGCGTCCAAGTTTGCCGATGCAAGAGAACTTGCTTTTCACGGCGGGATTTGCACCGACATTCGCGGCGAGGTGTGGGGCCATCTGCTCAACGTGTACCCCGCGGCTGCTTCCTTGGAGGAGCGCGCGCGAAAGACGGAGACGAACGAAACGATGTACCGCCGTTTGCGTGCGCAGTGGCAATCCGTCGACGCGGATCAAGCCTCCCGGTGGTCCACGTTCCGTGAACATCGTGTCGGCATCGAAAAGGATGTTGCGCGCACCGACAGGACGCACCCGTTATTTTTGCATGACAGTGCCCCTGCCCTTTGCTCGCTTCAGCGCGTTCTGATGACCTACGCGATGTACAACTTCGACGTTGGCTATTGCCAGGGGATGAGTGACTTGTGCGCGTCCCTGCTGCTCGCGATTGGCCCCGTGCCGATGCAGATCGACGGCGGTGCAGCGTCCGACGCCGCCGATGACAGAGCGGAAGCGCGCCTCTTCTCATACTTTGCGAGATTGATGGACAAGTGCGAGGGCAACTTTCACAGCGATGAAAAGCGACACACCATCGGTCGGCAGCTCCACGACATCGGCCTCATCGTTCAAGTGTTTATCCCAACGCTGCACAAGCACTTGACCAAGCACCACGCCGAGGACATGACCTTTTGTTTCCGGTGGCTGCTTGTGCTCTTCAAGCGAGAGTTTCCAGCCGAACACATCCACTTTCTCTGGGACATCATCTTGAGCTGCCCCTTCACTGACCGTTTCGAGGTGTTTGTGTGCTGCGGATTACTGCGCGCCGTGTGCAAACAGGTGTGCGACCACGAACTGCAGCATGACGAACTGCTTTGTTTTACCAACTCCATGTCCGGCAACATGCGTGTGGCTGACGTGGTCGCGTTGGCGCAAGAGTTCTATTACGATGTTGCTGCCGCCGTGCTGAGTTGGCAGTGCACGGAACAGACTCAGTCCGTCAAGCGGCCCGATGTGGCCACTGTGCTTGCCTACTGCCGCGCCCATCTTGACAGTGTCACTGGTGGAGCTGGTCCTGCGGCGCGAGACAAACAACGACCTGTTTCACCATGAAGATGCCCGGAAATCACGCAGTTCGAGTCCGCTCAATGGAGCGGTCACGGGTCCGTGGCATTTTCCCCGTGCGCCTTAACTTCCTTTCCCACTTCCTCCCACAGCGCACCCCCACTGCACAAGCGCCATGGCTACCGTGCGCAAACGTGGCCGGGCGGGCGGCAATCAAGTCGTGCTGAAGGCGACCGGTGCGCCAGCCGTTCCACCCGCGGAAGCCGCCGCGGACTTCGTTCAAGTGATGCGAAAAGCCGCGAAAGCCGACGAGGAGGCACGTGCGAAAGGACTGCCCGCACTAACGCGGCTTGGCATCGTACCGCGGTTCGTGCTCGCCACGTCGCGAGTGTCCCTTCACGAACATCTTATTGAAGCTGGATTCCTGAAAGAAGTTGCAAGTTGGATCGCGGACACCAAGCGCAAGGAGCTTGCCCCTCTCGATCTGCGCACGGTGGCTCTTGATGCTCTCGAGCGGTTTGCGATCGAGGGCGTCAGTTGTGGTAAGTTACCGGCCAAAGTCGGCACGCACCGCAAGGTTGCTGGCGCAGACGTGTTGCTAGACGAATCAACATATGACGGCATCACCGTGGAGCAGCTCGAAGCGGCCCCTGAACTAGGCCGCGCATTGAATTTCGCTCGCAATGCCTCAGGTGAAAACGCCGACTTCAAGCGTCGAGTCAGTTCGATTATTGAAAATGTGAGTCGTGCATTTCACGATGTCGGCGGCGGGTCGAAAGTCGACCGCGCTGGTGGTGCCACCGTCAAGTGGAAGGCGTACGGAGACCCGACGGTGCTTCCGCCGTTCGAAATTCTGAAGACCAAAGCCGAAATCTGCCAGGGTGTGTTCTGCCGCGTTGACCCTCTGGATCCCACGAGTTACAGCCGCGTCCCACCCACGCGCACGCCACCAGCATACATCACCGGGTTATTTTTAGGGAAAAATGGGCGCGACCGCGAAGATGCGCTTCGGGACAACGACGCTGATGACTGACAGGGAGTCAGTTCCGCGCGTCCTGCAAGCAATTGTACCGTTCGTGCCGACGACGAGAGTCACAGTTGTTGAAGTTTGTATCGCCGCCACCTTTCAGCTTTTCCTTTCCCCTGAATTCCGAGATGACCTCCACGCAGCAGTCCGTTTCTGTCGGACACGTCTCCACCGTATCGCCTGCGGTGGCTCCCACCACCATTAGCTACGCCGCAGAGAAGGTCATTGGTCAGGGGTCGTTCGGAGTGGTGTTTCTCGCCAAGGTCGTCGAAACTGGGGAGACGGTCGCGATCAAGAAGACGCTTCAGGACCGCAAGTTTCGAAACCGGGAGCTACAGATCATGCGATCCATCAGCCACGCCAACATCGTCCCCATGCGGCATTGCTTCTACTCCAACGGTGATCGCCCCGATGAACTGTACTTGAACCTTGTGCTCGAGTTCATGCCCGACACCGTACTACGCTTTCTCCGAATGTTCGCCAAGCAAAAGGAGTACATGCCCGTGATCTACGTCAAGGTGTTCATGTATCAACTTTTTCGCGCCCTAGCCTATTTGCACTATAACAGACACAACATCTGTCACCGAGACATCAAACCGCAAAACTTGCTGATCGACCCCATATCGGGAGTGCTGAAGCTGTGCGACTTTGGCAGCGCGAAGCAACTTGTGGCTGGCGAGCCCAACGTCACGTACATCGCCTCGCGGCATTACCGTGCACCGGAACTAATCTTTGGCGCTGCCAGTTACACGACCGCGGTGGATATTTGGGCCGCCGGCTGCTGCATGGCCGAGATGCTCCTGGGCCAGCCGCTGTTTCCGGGGGAGACGACCGTCGATCAAATGGTGGAGATCATCAAAGTGCTCGGCACGCCAACGAAGGAGGACGTCGCGTCGATGAACAAGACGTACGCTGACTTCAGTTTCCCGACGGTCAGGCCTCTGCCTTGGTCACGCGTATTCCGATCGCACACTCCTCCAGAAGCGATTGACTTGATTGCAGAAACCCTGAAGTTTGCCCCGACGCAACGCATTGTCGCCCTCGACGCACTGACACACCCTTTCTTCGACGAGCTCCGAGAAGCGCAGACCCTCCTTCCGAACGGCAAACCCCTGCCGCCGCTGTTCGATTTCTCCGACACCGAGCGGCAATACATGTCGCTTTCCTTGTTACAGCGACTGATTCCGTCGCACGTCAAGGATTCGTAGCACCGCCCACGTCGCGCGTCCGCCCACGTCACGTCATGTACACCTAGGTACCACACTGGGCTGGTTAGCCCCTGTCCAGTCGCCCCGCTGTTATTTTCCTCCTGCATGCCCTTCCTTCCTCCCGTTTCGGGCCTTGACCGACCCCGCCTGCATATGCCCACGACAACTGGTTTCCTTCCCGCTCACAGATTGTGTCCACCACCCACTATGCTCCAGCATTTGTTGGTCCTCGCGTTGGTGTGCGTCGTAGCGCAAGCGAGACACCAACGCCGTTCGCCGCTGATGGGGGCGGATTTCGCCGCGACGCGATCCACGTCGACACCACCGGCGTACGAGCCGTCTCCCTTCCCGGAGGTCAACGTGTTCACGATTGGCGAGGCGGGCTACTACTGCCACAAGATACCCTACTTGCTCGTGACCCGCCCAAGGGGCATCATCATTGCCTGGGCGGAGGCCCGTCGCGGCAGCTGCTCCGACTTCGCTCCCACCGACTTAGTGTTCAAGCGCTCCTTTGACAACGGCACGACGTGGACGGCCCTTCGCGTCATGCACAGCGATGGCACCCACGTCATCGGCAACGCGGCGCCCGTGCAAGTGCAGGCGTCCGCACGACCTGGCGCACCCCCGCGCATTGTCGTTCCGTTCTGCCGCGACAACTTGGAAGTCTATCAGACCCATTCAGACGATGAAGGAGAGACTTTCGCGGCGCCCGTGCTTCTCCGCAATGTTACCAACCCTGCTTGGGCTTGGATTGGGACCGGGCCACCGGGCGCGATTCAACTGCGAGCTGGTCGGCTCGTCGCGCCCTCTTACCACAGTTTCGTCAACAACACTGACGGGATGATCACCCGTTCGCATTTGATGCTCAACGACGACCCCCTCGGGGACCCGAATCAGTGGCGCCTTGGGGCGTTCGTCCCTGGCATCTTCTGGACGAACGAGTGCCAAGCCGTGGAGTTGGAGAAGGACGGCCACATCCTGTTGGCGGCCCGCGGCATCCTGACCCAGCGCATTCAAGCGGAGTCGCTGGACGGTGGTGAAACATTCGGTGAGCCGTACTGGACGTCGCTGACCGAGCCGCTGGGCGGCTGCGAGGGGTCGATCGCCTACCACCGGTCGTCGAAGACGCTCTTGTACAGCGGCACGACCAACACGAACCCGGAACGCTACAACATGACGTTGTGGTCCAGTACGGACCACGGAATGTCCTGGCAATTAGCGGTGGCCGTGAACCCCGGCAAAACCGGATACAGCTCTCTCCAAATCATGCCCGATGGCAGACAAGTCGCCCTTTTGTACGAGCGCTCGAACAGCACCGAATTCATTTTCTTGCCAACACACATTTCGTTTTTGATCGTGTGGCCGAAGCCCATGCTCGAGCCCCTCGGCGGATGACGCGCCGTTGGTCCCTGACTAATGTGGCCCAAGTACGATTTTCAAAGGTCGTGCCATCGTGATAGTCTACGCACGTACACTTAGAGAGACCCAAATGCCCGCCCGGGACGAGGCAGTTGGCTTTGCTTTCTCTCTTTCCCAATACCACAGTGAGACAACATTGAGGCCACGACATGCCACCGAAGGCGTCGTCAAAGGCAGGGAGGACGAAGAAACAGTCCGAGGCCGATGAGCTCGCCGAGATGCAGCAGCTCGCCATGGACATGTTCGACGCGGCGCGGGCCGGTCCAGTGTCTGTGGGAAAGCGCGGTGGCCACATCAATCCGACGGACTTACTGGGCAAGCGGAAGAAGCCCACCGCGGAAGACCTACAGCAAATGCTGGCGGCGAGGCAGCAGGAGGAGGCCGCCATGATCGCACGCTCGGTCTACGTCAACGTCTCCCAGCCGCTGCCGGACGCATCGCTGCTCCACTGGACCGAACTCGCCAGCGGAAAGTGGATTCGATTTTCGCAGTTCTCTGACGACGACATGTGCGACATTGTGGCGCTATTTACTGCGGAGCTGAGTGAGCCGTACAGCGCCTTCACGTTCGAGCACTTCCTTGGCGGCTGGTCCGACTTAGGCATTCTGGTCCACGGAGCCGAATCGGCCACCGCACCGGAACCCGCCACCAAGGGCAGCCTCATCGGATGCATCGTGTCGAAGATTAGCCGCAAGGGTCCTGGCCACCCGCTCAAGGGGTACATCGCGATGCTCGCGGTGACTAAGTCCTTCCGGGGCCACAAAATCGGACAGAAGCTTGTCCGGGTGACGGTTGAGCTCATGCAGGCCAAGGGGTGCGACGAAGTCGGCCTTGAGACGCCTGTCACGAATCAGCGTGCCTTGAGTCTCTACTTGGATTTGGGCTTCGCCAAGACAAAGTACCTCACTCGCTACTATCTTGATGGTTCGGACGCGGTGCGGCTGAAGCTGTGGACGCGCGATCCCACCAAACCATAACATCGGCCGCGCGCAAGGATACTACGATAGGTAAACGGTTGGCGAACCGCGGCACATTGGTCGCCACTACACAATGGAGGGGGACCGGGCTGCCGGCCGGTTGGCGAACAGCACCACCGCTAACGAGCAATGGGAGAGGTAAATGACGGCCTTGATATCACCACCCTCCCTCTTGACGCGTGAAAGCATTCACACTCCCCACACTCCGCGGTGGCTTCTTGGGAATGTCGGCAACAAGTACTCCACATTTGCCGCGCATCGGCAAGGAACGGGATGTAGGCTCTCAGCTGCGGTGGGCGGCCACCAGCCGCGGTAGCACGAGGCATCGCGTGAGGCTAGACGATGTGCGCAAGGACGAGGCGGAAGGTGCGCGGCACCTAACGTCCAGGGCACTCGTTCCTTTTCGACCCCCGAATCGAGCTGCCGACGACGACGACGACGACGACGCCGGGCGGCACTGTGCTGCATCTGGTGAGATGGGCAGCAACCTCGAGTACCTGATCTCGACGCTCCATGCGGCGCCCACCCTAAGCTGCTGGCCGGCGTCGGTGGGAGGGTCGAGGCACCAGGGCTCCGTTGGGGCATCACGAGGCGCCAAGCCCATGTTGGTGTCCGACCTCGAGGCGAAAGCCGCCAAGTGTGTCGACAAGGAGGCCGGTTGGCCAGATCGGGTACAAGCGTACCGCGGGATCATCGCCGCGCTGACGTCCGCCTTTCCATCCTTTCATCCGGTTTTTGATGCCCTCCACACCTGCCATACCGACATTTACCACAGCTGGCAATCCTCCATGGGCGCCAGCGCCGAAGCGTTGAACAGACGCCTGGCCGAAGTTGCCAGGGAGCACGAGGTGTACTTCGAAGCCGCGCTGCTTCAAGCGCTTGCCGATGTCAAGAGGGAACAGTCAGTGTCGGAGTCGCTCAAAAAAGAGCTTCAATCGCTCAAGACTGCTCGCGACGGTGAGTTGCACGCGCTGAAGCTGGACATCGTCGACACGCTTCGCAAGGGTGTCCCCGAGGAGCATGAGGTCCAAGGGCTGCGAAAGCTCGTCACCGGCCTTTCGACGATGAACACGGAGCTGCGCGAACGCGTGAAGGAGCAGGATGAGGAATTGAACAGGCTGCGCGCCGCGACGGATGGCACGTACGTTCTCCCCTTGCGGCCGCTCAACCAAATGGTCACCCAGGAGTTCATGGCCGCCAGTCGCCGGGAGCTGGACCGCTGCCGACTGTCGACCGAGCGCGCGCTCTTGCATGCGGCCAACGAGAGTCGCAGCATGATGCAGTCGAAGGTACGCAGCTTGGAGCTGGAGATGGAGCGAACAAAGGAGGAGGCCGACAAGGTCCGGGCAACGGTCGCCGACTACGAAGCCCAGTTGCATTCCCTGCGCTTCGGCGACCTCATTCTGCCGCCAGCCGTGCTCAAGTCGTTGCCGGCTCAACGATCCGCGACCTCGGGCCAGTGCGATTGCTGGCCAGCCGAGCCCACGTTCGATGATCCATCCTTCGGCCGCTCGAGTTCGATCATCCGGGACTTGGATGCATCCCGCAGCATGAGCAGTTCGACCGTCCTGCTAGCGACGGCTCAGCAGCACCCGGCGAATATTCGCTGTTACACCCCCAGGCCGAGAATTCCGTTGATGCTGCAATCCCGCCTCGGCATCGACACCCGTCAACGCACCTTCGACATCGTTCCACAGCTATGCGAAGCGGCTCTCAACTACTATGACGAATTGCAAGCCACCAAACAGCGGCTCAGGTCGCTCGAACTTGGGTTGACCCGCTGCGGCTTGGACGTCGGTGACGTGACTGGCCGTCCGCCAGGTCACAATGTGCCGTCCCTCTCAGTGCCTGGCCTTCTCGGCAGCGACGACTCTGGCGGCAATGACACGGACACGATCAAGCCCGTTCCCCAAGCGCTGTGGCCTGCGGTGCCTCATTTCTTGCGGACCGCAGTGTCGTCACACATTCCGAACGAGCGTTGGACCGCGTATCACGCAGCCGCGATTTGTCACGCATTTTTCGTGCAACTGCGCGAGCTGCTTGTCGACTTGTCACTGTATCGCGACAACAAGATGCTGCCGTCGTCCGCTAAAATGCCGCCCCTCGGCGAGCGTGGGTCCGCCAGCATGCTCACCCTCGATGCCTCGTCGGACGAAGTCTCCGCCACGGTGAACGCGATTTATGCCAAGACCGGAACGGTGTCTTCCGCAACACCGGCGGCGACTCCAGCGCAGGCCAACCTGCAGCCGATTGGACAGGTGGCACCCGCCGCCGTCGCCGGCGTGCCTTGGGGCTACGCTGTGTCATCCTTCATCCGGCGTCGCATGGCACACGCCGCTGCCGCCGGGTCCCTCGGCGCGCCTTTGTGCCTTATCTCGAAGTACAGGCCGGGTTTGCCTTCCGGGCCGGTATCTCCCACCAGGGCGGCCGTCTCCCCGCCCTTCAGGTCGTCCCCCTTCTCCTTGAGCGTCTTTGAGAGATAGGCGAAGAGCGTATAGAACCCGCCCTTATGGTCTATTATCATCACCTGGCCGTAGCCCTTGAGCCACCCGACATAGATGA
>ERZ1292630.2473-Hain-H41-02um-R3-2473-length-17044-cov-8_pt1 | contig 17044 bp, 8 predicted proteins | sample MGYA00564408_ERZ1292630 | MGnify/ENA primary metagenome ERZ1292630 (study PRJEB36523, sample SAMEA6512641) | groundwater metagenome | collected 2019-01-08 | study: AquaDiva: Metagenomics assemblies of 32 groundwater samples | reverse complement strand
GGGTGGGAACCGCGCCGCATCATTCGCCAGTCACGTGTGCCTAAAGGGAAGGACAAAAAGAATGTCACTATCATGGGAGGGTGGATGCTGCTTACAGCCGCTCAAGTCACATCTCACACACAACACACATACGTGAGGAATTCTCGCATTAGGGGCATGTCGATAACCAGCGTGCCGGTCAAGCTTCTCTACGACGCCGTCGGCACGCGCGTGACGGTGGAGCTTGCCACAGGCGATAGCTACGCGGGAGAACTCGTGTCGGTCGACGACAACATGTGCGTCGAGCTCAAGGATGCGGAGCTCACCGACCGAAAGGGCCGTAAAACTGCGAAGCCATGCGTCTTCCTACGTGGAGCCAATGTGGTGTTGTTCGTGTTAGCCGATGCCCTGGAGATGGCGGCCGCGTTGGCCCGAGCCGCTGCCGAGAGCAACGGATCGGCCGAAAGTTCGGCGCGCGACGCTCGGCGAAATGGAGCGAAGGCCAAAAGGTCGCGCGAATGACGACACTAAAAATGCGACTCGGGTGGGTGCGCGGCATCGCTGCCATGTCGTGGCACTTAGAACTCTGATCGCATGGCAAGGTGTCGTCCTCGTCGACTCCTGTGGCTTCAAATGTTCGCTCCTGCGGTAGCACACAGTGAGTTGCATCAAAACCTCTACGAACAGTTTTTCTTGAAACTAATTTTATCTCTCTCTCTCTCTAACGCGATACGTTTTCACCGTGAACGATGAGCGTGGCGACTCTCATGCCGCTCAATAAGACACAGGATGACGACGACAGCGCCCGCTTGCGATCAGCACTCGTTGCCTCGCTACGTACCGGCGACGTGCTCCTGTTCAACCGCCAGTGTTCCGCGATGGGGCTTGTCGGCTGCGCGGTTTGTCAATTCGCAAAATGGATGAGCGAGTACGATCATGTCGGGGTCGCCTTCCGCGACTCGGCCAGCGATGAAGCTTCTCCGACTGCTGGGGGGGCCACGGGAAGCATTGGCGCAACAGCAACTATTTCCGTTTTGGAAGCCAATTTCAACGGTGTGGTGTGTCGACCACTGGAAGAGCGCCTAAGTCGACCGCACCACAACGCCGTCGCCGTGCGGCAGCTGTGGCTAGATCAGGCGGCGGAGGACACACCCCGACGTCGCGCTGTCGAGAAGGCCGTGGCCGAGCTCGTTCGTGAGTCAAACGGCGCTCCTTACAAGCGGCAGCACCGTCAGTTTCTCTCAGGCGCGTTGCAGCCCCCAGACAAGAACGAGTCCCTGCTCGTGGCTCGGCTTCACAACCTGCGCTCGCAAGCGAAACGTGGCCTGCCCAAGTTGGTTGCCGCGCTGCCGGCTGCGGAGCTGCGTGATCACGAGGGCCGCACCTTCGACTCGTTCCTTCGAAAGGCCACGAGGCGGCAGCAGGGCACCCTCGACGCGCAGGTGTCGCTTCTCGCCGAGGTCGACGAGGCGCTGCAGCACCGGCAGCGCGCCAACCGCTCCGGTACCGTCATGGGCCAGAACGAGTCTGGCCGTCGTTTTGGTTATTTCTGCTCGGAACAAGTCATCACGGCGTGGCAGCGAGGCGACGTGGTGGCATCGTTTCCGCCGGCCACGTCCTATGGGCCTCACGATATCGCACCAGCCGCGGGGGCGTCGTCCACCGCCGACGACTTACGCCGTAGGATGCCGCCCGCCCTGGAGGAAGGGTGGGCGCTAGGTCCGGAGCTGCTGTTGAAGGCTCCCCGTGCGGCAAAGCCCAACTCGCCGACTCGTCGCTCGGTTCACCGTGGCGAAATGTTGACCGCAGCCGGCTTGCGGAGTGCCGCGGCGGCGGATTCGGTGTTCTCGATGGATGTTTGCTGTCTCGTGATGCCATCGATCGAGCCCCACGCGGGACCGACGTGGCTTCTGCCCGCCGGTACGCCGCTGACGCTTTCTGATCTGGGTGATCGCGTCGTGATTCCCCAGTCGTCGGGGTACCTTGGCATCCGCCCCTCACCCTCCGAATCAGAAGGGAAGGCCCCGCAGAAAGAAGCGCCACTACCGCAGAACCTGCGCCCACGAACGTCCGTTGCGCCTCTTGTCCCTCCCGTCCTGCGCACGGCGATCGGGGCGGAGGCGGCCCGGCAATGCCTGTGCTCCCCGACGGGTGGGGTGGATGCCGCCGTGCGCTGGTTGGGTCGTGGAGATATCGTGCCCACTGACGGCCTGTCGCTGATCGTGGTGCGACGGGGGCGTGTCCGGCGCCGTGTCCGATCCGCGTGTGACGCCGAAGAGCTCTTTTACCCTGGCGACGTGGTCGGCCTCGACGACGTACTTGGCGCACTGGTCGTCCGCGACGCGAACCAGGCGGTGTCCCCGGTGAGTGACGCGTGCGCGGTAACCGAAGACGCGGCGGCGACCGCAGATTGCGACGGCACCGAAGTGCAACTTGTGTCGTACGCCGACGTGCTTCGCGCCACGGGCGCAAGCGGCGGGTCACGCGGCGTCAATGCAGAAATGGTGGCAGTGAGAGCGGTGCTCGGATTGGTGCTTTCCAACCGCGTGGATCCGCTGGTCGCGTCGTCCACGCGGCCGCGCCTCGACAACCGCCGCTTCCACGAGCTGATGGGCCTCATCGCGGCGGACGCCACGAGGCCCCAGCGGTCGATCTGTCGCTTTCTCGCCTTGGCGCCTCTGAACCTTTCTCCGCAACAGCTCGTCGCGCTCCACGCGATGCGGAGGGCGCGTGGCGCCACCAACGCGATCGACGACTTCGCCGTGGATCCCGCCGCCGCGACCGTCGAGGCCGAGGACATGGCCGCGGGCGGCGGCCGGTTCACCGTTGCGTCCATTCTGCAAGTGCTGTCGCTTTTGACACCCTTGGTGCGCACGCGGAGCCTCGCAGGCAACGATTGGCGGCTGGGTGGCGAGGCGCTAGAGCCGGTGGTCCGCCGGCTGGCCAGCCTTGCGCCGGATGACATCGGGGAAGGTACAGTCACCCTTGATGAAGTCAACGCCGTCTTGCAAGCGGCGTACCGGACCCCCACAGGAAGCATCGCGCGTTCCCCATTTGCGACGATTCGGCCGGATTGCGACGGCGGCGATCTGCGCCTGCAAGCGACGCGCGGCACGAAGAAAGCGGTGGCCAAGGTTGACGTGTCGTCGCTGGTGTACCCCTTTGCGCGCTACTCGGTGGATGATTTCCTGGCGATGCTTCGCGACGGCCGCATCGTCGTCCCCGCCTTCGTGGTCGACGATATCAAGGCGCTTTGCACCGCCGTTCTCTATGGCGGCGCTCACAACGGCGGCAGCGGCGCAATGCGTCCGGCATCCTCCACGCCAGGCCGCTTTGCCGATGACAACGAGCGGCAGATGCTCAAGCAGCGGCGCGACATGCTCGTGGCGCTGTCCGACGACATCGGCGTCGATGCGCCCATGTTGCAGGACCTCGCGACGTGTGCCAAGGGAGCCGCGGCCATCGCCGCGGCGGACGAGGACATGCGGCGCCGGTTGAGGCAGCGGCTGTTGACCCTAGCGGCGAGCGCCTCGGTGGCCCTGTGGCTCCTCTTCCCCATGGAGTACGTGCAGCACCAGCGGCAGCTTGCGGGAGGTAAGGTGTGCCGGGTGTGGCGGGACATCTACTTCAACCCGGAAAACCTGCGACACGTGTACCGCTGCCCCTCGTTACGACTGTCGCTCCTTCGCATGTGGCTGGCCACGCTGACGCACGTGAGCCTGCTGGCGGCGCTCGACGCCACGTTACCGGCGGTGCAGAACCCTGCCTCCCTGGTGGGCTCCCAGGCGAATCGCCTCTGGCAGCGCCAATTCCAACGCAGCAGCGAATCCGCAGCGGACGCTCAACACGAACGCCCCGGCGACGGCTGGATCGCTAACGACCGGTACCGCCTCTTCGCGGCCGTCGCCTTCTGTGGGTTCATCGCCGCGTGGCTGACGTACCCGTATGATGTGCTCCGCATCGCACACTTGCCGCGCCGCTCGGTACTGGCGTCGAGCGTGGTGATCGGGGAGGGAGAGTCCACTCGCGCGCTCCGGCGTGGCATCTGGAAGCGCCAGGGGCTCCGGGGCCTGTGGCGAGGCGCGACTGGCAGTCTGTGTCTTCTCGTGCCCTATATCGGCGTGCACTGGGTGTTCTACCACGAAAGCGTCATGCCGTTCCTCGTGCGGCGGTCCTACGCCCCCTCGGCGATCATGGATGAGGCGTCCACCGCCGCAACCTTTCCGTTGTCGCTCCCTGTCGTCGCCCTGTGGAAGATGGGCCTCGTGGGAGGGGCAGCGGTGGTCCACCTCGGCCTCGTGCACCCGTGGGACACGGTCAGGATGGCGGCCATCACGCAGCAACAGCCGTTGTCGGCCGCGTTTGTCAACATGTGCCAGGTCGCGGAGTGGAAGCCGCACGTGATCGTGCGCCGCTTGTACTCGGGAGCGGGAATCGCCCTCTGTCGTCTCGTGCCGAGCCTCGCCGTGTCGTACGGTGCATTCTGGGCCGTCGCGACGCACCGTTAGGGGGCCCAGGATGCACGGTCTACGGAAACACACGCCGTTCCTCCATTGGCGACGTCTAGCTTTCTGCCGACTCACAATTCTCACTTCGTAATGCGCAGTGTATACCTTACCCTATTAACGGCGGGCGGCGCTTCCTCCCGGACTTTGCTCCATCAGGGAAGGTTGCCTCCCTCTACTACAGTCCCTAACATCCCACGCACCAACAGGTTGGTAACGGACACAGCAACGGAGGGAACGGGGTGCGGACATGAACCATGTTAGGCACTGTCGAAACGTCACCATTTCCGGACGTTGATGCGGGTCTCGGATTGACTCGAGTCCTTCCCCAACAGTGTCCTTTGTGGTGCCCTGATAACATGGCCGCATCTTCCTTCAATGAGCCTTCGATGATCGGGGCTTCCTCTGGAGCAGCAGCTTCCGACGAGGGCCGCCTCTTGCGGGATCTCTATCGAGTCGCTTTGAACGACGCCGTGGACGACGCGACTTGCGGCATGCTGGTACGATCTCTCCTGATGCGAGCGATATTGACGGGCGCCGTTGCCCCGCGGATGGTGATCGCGGACGAAATGTTCGTGAAAATAGTGGAAGACGCCGATCTGGAAGCGACCTGGTCACCTCGCCCCTCCGTATCGCGGTAGGTGTCCCTCCCTCTCTCCTTCTCGGAAAAGTTCGCCTCATGGGACGCGGCCACATGTGTTGGGTGTGCGGGTGAACAACGCCCCATGTCTGACCTATGTGTGATTTCGTTATCGCAAAGCCACACTTCGTTAATCGATCACCTTTCAAAGCACATCATCCGCATGAGCGAGTTCTTCAGGGCGGCCGTGCTCTGTGACCCTCGCGTGGCGAAGCAGTCGCCTCTCTATGTTGACGAGGTGCGCGCCATGGAGGGCAGGTACAAGCACGAGCGGCTCGTGGAGGCGTGCGTAGCCGCGAAGTCGGTCGTCGAAGAGGCCAACCGATCACTCTGCGCCGACCCTTTTGCTGGTGGCTCGCCCGTGGTGTCGAAGTATGCTCCCTCCTCACGCGACATGCTCGTGCCGCCACCTCAGCGGCGCGTCGGCACTAGCCAGCTAAAGCGGCAGGTCCACGACGTCATCTTCGATCGGTCGCGTCGGCTGAATGAAGTGCGCGGTCAGCTGACTAGCCTGGAGGAGCGCGAGTGGCTGGACAACCTAAAAAAGCAGCGGCAGCAAACGGAGCTCTACGAGCAGGAAATGCAGAAGGCGAGGCGCGGCGCCAGGAGTCTTGGTCCGTCGGACCCCATCTCATCTTCATCCCAGTCCACCGCCGAGATGGGCGCCGCCGCTCACCGCAACAAGCGCACGCCGCATCCGATCGACGTTGTGCATCAGCGCGTGCAAGCCGCTATTCTCAGCGACCTGTCCCAGCAGGACGCAGCGGAGAAGGATGTCATTGTCCGCCGCCAGGAAAGCCTGGAGGACCACGTCGACCGGTCGCTGCTGGGCGCTGGCGTGGCTCACAAGCTGCCCTGCTTCAAACTGCCTGGACCGGACACCCGCTGTCCCGCGCCCTGGTGACGCGGCGTGGTGGAACTAGATGTCCCCTCCGTCCCGCTGTGTACTACCGACAGTTTTTGTGGTGTTTGCGACGAGCGATTCCCGGGGGGCGGGGGGTGATCTTCCGTTGCCGACCGTTGGACGCAAAGTTACTGCTACCCCTTCACACAGTCATTTGTGTTCATAAGGCATTCTCGAATGAGCGCCACGCCAGAGGACGACGTCGCGATGCGGCGCCGCCGTGCTCGCCAGGTCCTTGTCGACAACTCATCCGACCCACTCATACGCGACTACCTCAAGGCGGACGCCCTTGCGCACGATCACCGCGCGCGCCTCATGGAGCAAGGCCGCATCGTGGCGGCGCGGATGGAAGAGGTCGAGCGCGAAGTGCTGAGCCTCACAACGTCGAAGTGGATCCACCAACGCGGCTTCACCGACCAACTCATCGATGAAGTCGTCTACGTCGGACCGCAGCTGCAAACGGTTGTGTCCGATTCGCGCGTGGAGGAGTGCGCTGAAATCCTGCTCGGCCGCACGAGTGAATTCGTCGACGACATTGCGTACATCGACCAAGTGATGACCTTCGCGCATCCCACCGAGTCCGTGCAGGCCATGTGCCGGCTGTTGCAGCGGCTCGTGACCGAAACGTACGCTGGCGTCGTGGAGTTCTCCTCCTGCATCGCCCCTGCCCACGCCGCGAAGCTAGGGAACCTCGCGAAAAGCCTGCGGCAGGTGCTGGCCTCGGAGCTGCTCATCGTCACTCGCGTGCACTCTGGCGCCACCCAAGTTCAGCGTGAGATTGAAGAACTGCAAGGAAACATCGAAAAGGGCGCGTTGCAGCTTTCGAAGGCGTGTCGACTGGGACGCGAGCTGCTCAAGGAAAATGAGGTGCTGCGCTCGCAGGTGTTCCGGTCGTCGGAAATGGGCGATGGTCCTGGAGGGAGCGTGGAAAATGACCCCGCATTCGACACCTCGGCGACCGCTGGCGCGGCGGCTCGCAGGCAGGTCGAGCGTGGGTTGGTGATGCTGCAGGTGGAGGGCCTCGCCGAGTTACGAATCAAAAAGCCAAATCTCGTGTCGGAGGCGCTGCTGACTCTTCGCACAACGATCGAAGTGCTGGCCGGTCAACACGGAGGCGCGCGTACCAACTACAATCCTGAAAGCGAGACGGATGCTCCTTTCAACAAAGACACGAATCCACGGTTTGGCCCGCAGAGCTTCGTCTTCTCATTTTCGCAGCCCGCCAAGGCAGTGGTGTTCGCTGCGGACGTTCAGCGCACGCTCACGGAGCGCACCACGTGGTCGAAAGGCCTCCTGGAGCTTCCAGCGATGGCCCCGGTCATCAAGGCGCTAACCCGCGGTGCCGAGCCATCCCTCGTGTGGAAGGGTCCGAGGGTGCGGATCATCGTGAACGCGGGCGTGCCTGTGGTCACGTACCCGTTCGCATCGGCCGCGGCGGGAAGCAGCAGCAGCGGCAACCTCGTTGCGGACGTGTCCAGCGCCTTCGGCACGCAGTCTCCGAGCAAGTCGCAACACCCCCCCGCCAGCAGCCCTCGGCGCGGCATCAGCACGGCCAACGTCCCCTACCTCGGTGGCATGCTCATGGACACGACGGCCATGGTGCTGCAGGAGGCGCGGGGCGGCGAGATCGTCATCACGGGCAACGCGGTGAAGCTGTTCGATGCCATCCGATTCACGGATCACTCCTTCGGCGGCGATATCGTCATGGTCGACCGCAAGCTGACCGGGCTGCGTCTCGGCATCGAGGCAAACAGCATCGTGAAGTCGGCCGTCGCCGCTTGCCACCGGGGCCGCTTGTTGCCTGCCGACGGCCTCCGCTTCCGCGAGCTCTACGAGACATCCTTCCCGCCGGTAGGATTTTGGCGTCAAGTCGAAGGTGGTTCGGCGCTCGAAACCGTGCAGCCTGGCGACTTCGAAGATGATGTCGCCGAGGGCAGCAACGGTCGCTTGCTGCCGCACCAGTACGAAGAAAAGCTACTCTTGCTTAACGGGGAACTCGCCGCGACCAAACTGGCCCTGAAACAACAGCAGGAATTCAACGACCGGTTGGCCGCCGAGGCGGTGCTGAACACCGACGAGGCCGCCAGCTTGAAGAAGCAGCTCGCCCACGTCAACGAGCGGCTGCAGCGAGAGCGGCAGCGAAAGAATGCTGCTGCCACGCTGTTGCGTTCTGGCGAGCAAAACTTGCTCCGTGCCACTCACGAGCTCGCCGTCTTCCGCGACTACGTAGCCACCCGGGTCAGACTCATTGTGCCGGTTATGGAGTCTAGTACGGAAACGGACGAGGCAGGGCCCACGCTGCTGAATGCGTCGTTCGGGCGGTCACCTCGCAACGGACAGCTGCTGTCGCCGGGTAATGCGGATCTCCGCACCGGCGCGCAGCGGGGTCCACGGCCGCTGGGCACCCGCATCGACGGAGGTGACGACGAGGACACGAGCGAGAAAATGCACCGGTTGTGCGGGGTCGTCCAGCAGGCCGTCGACGTCCTCGATGGCGCCGCTGCCACTGTGATCGCTGCGTCGTCATCCGACAACCGCTCAGGTTACCCGGCCGACCGAGTGCGGGACGATCTGCTGAGCATGTTTCGCGACCACTTGGACCCGGCCGCGGCGTTTGACTCGTGGGAGCAGGGCCAACACGTGGCGGCCAACATGTCCTCCTCCTCCCGGGAAGAAGAGGGCGCGTCCCTTCCGCCATTCGCGGACGCCAGCGTGCGCGTCGCGGTCGCGATCATGGCGGCGGCGGAAACGCAATCCAAATGTTTCTCCAACGTGCTGCACCGCATCATGCGAGCGGCGGCGGCCCAACAGCCGCGCCTCGACGCACCGACGTTGGTGTCCGAAACCGCCGGTGAGTCCCCCCTCGTCGCTTCGGGCCGCAACATGATCGATCTGGAGCAACGCTTGGCGTCGATGCAGGAGAGCGCCAAGGCTCAAGCCCAGCGATTCAACGACCAACGTGTCGCGCTCGAGGGACGATGCAACGTCTTGCAAGGCAAGCTGACAGAGACCACGAAGAGGGCCACGTCTTTCCACCACGACATGGTAACCTTGGTCGACCAGCTGAAGACGAAGGCGGTCACCGACGAGCACAACCAGAACATGAAGCTTGCTTTCGAAGGATTGGCGAAGCGGTTTTCGTTCAGCAGCGTCAAAAAGAAAACCGATGACGGAGACGAAGAAGACACCGGGGCGGCCCTGACTCCGATGGCAAATTCAATCCGCGGGGGTCCGGCAGCAGTTGGCGGCACCCCGCCACCACCGTCTTCCGACGCCATGGCCGTGCAGTCGGCGCTCCTAGCGCAAGTGGCTGACCTTCAGGAGCAGCTGCGCGTTCGTGGACACAGCCTCGACGAAGAACGCAAGCAGTGGTTGGTCACCCGCGACAAGGACAATGAAGCCGTTTTGGCCGCCGCAAAGGCTCAGCTTGAAAAAAACTTGAAAATGAAGGATCTTGCCAAGACGGCTCGCGACGCGAATTCTCTTGTGGAAAAGCAAGCCGCTCTGCGCAAAGCGGGGGCCTCGGAAGAAGAGGCCATGCGGCAGCTCGTCGAGGACATGGTGGAGGAGCGACTTCGGGCGAACCGATCGAGCCGGAAACTGCCCACGAAGGATGCGAGCTGTCAGGCGACGACCCATTCCCCCATGGGCCCTTCGAGAGAGGGAACCCACCCCAAGGCAGCAACGTCCGGTCACGTCGTGCCGGCTTCTCCCAGTGGTGCGTCATCTCCGAGGGCTGCTCCCGCGAAGCCTCTGCTGCCACCAACACCGAAGCACAACATCGTGCCGCATGCGCCCTCGCACGCTGGCGCGGGGGCGGCAGCCGCCCACGGAACGGATGTGACTGCTGAGGACCTTCCCCACGATGAACTGCGCCTCCCAGCGATCGCGAAGGCCGCCGGCAGCCGCGAGTTGCAAACGGCACCAGAAGGGCTGCCAGTGCCGGGGTGCGCACCCGACAACGCCAAGGGGGAGCTGCCTCGGCCTGCGTCGTGCCAAGCGCCGCATGTGACGGTGCCTGCGGGACACGTTTACGACCTGCACGTTGTCCGTCGCGGCGGCGCGGAGGAACCCCTCGGCGCCGCGGAGGGACCGTCGCATGGTGGCATCGATCGCCGCGCCGGATGGTCGGACGCCGATCGCTGTCATGAGCGCATCGTGCCTGGTGCCGTACACAACGAGAGGACCCCGCGCGTCGCCTCCGCTCGAACGGTGACCTGCCCCTCGTGCAAGCTGCATTACACCGCGAAGCCGTCGATGGACTTCGAAGTGACGAATCCGGCTGACAGCCGCCCTCTCTCGGCCGACGCGAACAGCGGTGCCTCTACCGCAGATGGAGCCCGCGCGGGGTCAGGCGGCGTCTCCGCGAACGCCGCGTCGACGTTCCGTGTGACCGTCGCGACGTCCGTTGATTTTTACCTCCTTTTGGACTGTGCCTCACAGACGACAAACGACCCAGCAGACGGGGGCGCCCCTGTCGCCCCCGGACCCTCCTCGCCGTCCCACGCGTCATCCTCGGCTCAACGTCTGCACGAACGCCCGACGTCGACGACCGGCCTGCACGAGACCGTGCCGCTGCACCGTGTCGTGCAGTGCCAACTCATCGGTGAGCCGCTCCCATTCGACGCGGCGAGCAGGCTGACGAGCCCTAGCTCCCCGGCTGCTCCACCTGCCCTAGTCAAACCCACCAACGAGGCCCGAGCTCCGTCGGCTAAGTCAGCTGCTGCGGTCGGGGGGCCGGAGGGTCTTCCGCCGGCTTTTTCGCTCCTTTCCCCAAAGGCGGGTGGGGGGCGTGGTGCTGCACCATCCGCAGCGGTCCCCAAATCCCCCGAACCGGAAGGGACGTCGTTCCTCGAAATGTCCACGCGTGCTGCGCCCGCGCTGGCACCTGCTGGAGCGGGCGCTCGAGCTGCCAGGTCAATGCTGAATCAAGGCACGCGCGACCCCTCCGGACACGACGACGCGGCTCAGGAAGCAGGCGCGGAGGACAGCGCAACGGAGGGACTCGCCGTGCACGTGAGCGCGACGGCGGGCGTCAAGATGGAGACCGCAACCGTCCCGTCGCCGATCGCGACAGCCGCCAACGTAGTGGGGAGTTCAACGGCCTCCGCATCACCGCGTGCAGGCGGGTCGCAGAAACGTGGCGGTGCATCTCTCAACGACCACGGTGCCAGCCGATCAGAACCGCGCTCGCTGGTCGGTAGGCCGCCTGACCCGTTTGCGTCCAGCACAAGCCGCGTCCGCCACGAGATCCCACCTCCAGCCCCGGGCCTCGGGTCGCCGCCGCCGACGCCGTCCGGATTTGTGCCCGCGGTCGGCTTACATGAGGCGTCCACGCGAGCTCAGACAGAGGCGGCGGCGGCGGCGGCTCGGCGGGCGGCAGTCGTTTCAGCCGCGCGGCTTCAAGCTGAATGGGAAGCAGAAAACGCGACAGCGTCGCGGCCAAGGCCCTTCGACGCGTCCCCGCTGCTGGAAGCGGTCCTCGCTGCAGTGGACGCCGATGCCGGCGCGGATAGCGGCCTTCCAGCCAGTCCGTCCGTGCGGCTTGCCCTACGCACGTTAGATTTCCAAGGAACGGACCGAACGGTCCTTGCGCGTCCCGCGGAACCTTGGGCGCCCCTCGCGACCCCGGTGGCGTCGCCGCGGCGTCTCGCCGGCGTTGGATCGGCTCCAGTCTCGTCGACGCGGCTGACCACGCCGGCCGCGGCAGCGCATCCACTGGCAATGCGACCGCGGGAGGCCAGCCTGCGGGCGGTCACGTCGTCGAAGGGCGTCCCCGTCGCCTCGGCCAAGTACATCATCGTCCGGCGAAACCCGGAGTCGCTCGCCCTTGACGCCTCATCGCTGGGAGCAGCGGGAAAGAGGAAGTGAAAGTTACGCGCGTCTGTGGCGCGTCGCATGGACCGGGAATCGGCAATATTCACTCCGCGTGATAGTCTCATTCTGTGTACGACCAGTCGTTTTTTCGTCTCTCTCATCCAGATTCTTCGATCTCTCCATCCGCGTGTTCTTTGAAATGACTGACACAATTGCCTCGATCGCTCGTTGTGCTGTCTCTCTCTCTCCATCCGGCCAAACCGGTGAGTTTAGACGGGTGCCCTCTCCCCCTTCCCTCATCATGCTCAAGGGCCTCTCTCCGCGGCTACGACGCGCTCGGCCCAATGAGCGGCCTCCGGTGGCTGACAACTCACCCTTGGCGTCCCCTCGAACAGCAAATCAGTCGCGCGAGACGTGCGGTGGCGCGTTCGACGATCTGGCCACCGTCCCGTTTGGCATCGGGAGCGAGTCGTCCGCCGCCGCGGCCGTGGATGCATCGATCGCGCACGACACTGACTTGTCCACGCTGCCGAAGGACGTCCAAACCATCCGCCTGCTCGAACTCGTCACATCGTCGCGCGCCGCGCGATTCAGCCAGCAGCCAACTCGGCCGGTGGCTGACCTGTGGAATCGCCACTTGCCGGAATGGATCGTCAACTACGACAGCCTGCCAGCCGCCGCCAAGGACCGGTTCGACGAACTGTTTCCCGCCTTGTGCGCGCAAGTCGAAGTGCAGCGAGACACCCTGCGCCATATCACGATCGCGCAGTATCCGGTGCTGCTCGGCGACCTGGCGTTCTTGTTGTTTCAACCGCACGCCGGGCGCTGTAGCGAGATAACGCCTAAAGCGCAGCACCTCACGTCGTTGACGCTCACGTTTTGCCGCCTTAAGGACGACGCCGTCAGCGTGATGTGTGCGTGGCAGCTGGCCGCGGATTCGAAAGCAACAGCGGCGGGTCCCCGGGGGCGGCGTGGCGACGCGGCGGCCGACGCAGATGGTGCGGAGCCGAGCCATCAGAGCGGGAACGACTCGACTCTCGCACCGCTTTCCAGTGCGACGTTGACGTCGCTCGACCTCAGCCACAACAGCTTGACCTGCTTGAGTCTCCGGCCCTTGTACTCGCTGGTGACAGTCGGCGGCCGCCTCATGCGACTGAGTTTGCGCGGCAATCAGCTCACCGATGTTCCATGGGGCTCCACCGCGGCCGGAACGCGGGCTGATACCAAGACGGACGCCACCACCACCAGCTTGCCCACGCCGCAGAGCAGCAAGCTGCCCACGTCGAGTCCATCGATCACCGTCCTGGACTTGCTGCGGGACACCGCTGCCCGGTCGCTGAAGTGGATCGATCTTGGGTTTTGTCGCATGCACTGGACGCTCGTGAACGCTATCATTGACTATCTTCCCTACGCCGCGCAGCACGGCATTGTGCTCGATGGGCACGAGCTGAACCCGAAGGCCACCGTCGAAGTGCTCAACGCCGTGCAGACGAACGCGTCGCTCACGGAGGTGTCATTCCGTCTCGGCGGCGCCGGGTGCACGGAGGCGTTCCACGAGCGGCTGCGCGGCCTCTTGCGGAGAAATCAAGCGACTCTGTCTGAGCGCGTTGGTCGAGAGCACCGAAAAATTGTCAGAGCGAGGCGGCGACTAGCGCGGCAGAAGGACTCCGAGCGCGCTGGAGTCATCGGCGAGGCCACCGCATCGTCGACGGTGTTCACCACCGCCACTGGCCGATCCGCTGTCGACGAGGACGTCGACCTCAGCGCATCCATGGCCAATCTAGAAGCAAGCATGTCCTTCTGCGGGGACGCCGGTCGAAGCCTGGCGCTCCAGCACCATCCAGCTAGCGGCCATGATGCACCCGCCGCGCATAAAAAATCAACGACGATCGATGAAGACAGCGACGACAGTTCGTCGCGTTCGCCTCGACACGGCGGTCACCACTATAGCGGTGCGCTGTCACCTGGCTACCGTGAGTACACCACCAACGAGCCGCACCTCGACGCTGTCAATGTAGTACTTTAGTGAGTGATGGTTCGGGAGCGTCCCCGGGGCCACCCGGACCTCTGCGACATGATGTGCCAGGATGATGCTGGACGATGAAAACATGATGTGTTCTTGTTTGGTTCTTCTCTTTTGTCACGACCCAGCTGCGCAAATGAATAACGACCGTCGTCCGTCTCTCTTGGAGGGCCGCGAACGGGTGTCGCTGGCGTCGTGGAATGAGATCGTGCACACCCTTGACGTGGCTCGCCGAATGCGGCGGCGCAAGGGTGGGGCTGGTGACGAACAGGAGGTCATTGACGTTGATGGGGGGGAGCCAGAGGGGCTCCGCGAGTGGCCGCTCGGCGGCGGCTTGGCGACGCGACTGGCCATTATCCCTTCTGACCCATCTGACAGAACCGGCGGCTTGCGCCAATCGCCCACACCCCCCGCGGCCCCAGGTCCTCGAGATGTCCGTGTCACTGTGTGCAGCTCCACTGGCGCGGACCAAGATTGGCCATTGCGCCGCCGGGAGCTGGAGGCAGCGCTGCTTTCCTCCGGCCGCCGCCCCTCCACCAGCGTGGGCCGGACATGCGCTGGCGTCGTCGCCGACCCTCCAAGGGATGCGGTGGCAGCACGGGTCAGGAACGCGGCGTTTGATGACGATCCGAGATCCGCGGCGACTCGTCTGGTCGCGAGACTGCCGCGCGACATGCTGCAGGATCTTGAACTGGCGAGCGCGAGAGCCTACGATGGCTCAGAGAGGGGCGATGACCCGACGATCACGACGCCAAAATCGTCGAGCGATGGTGTCAAACACCTATCGGGGGCACTTTCATGCCACGGCCTCACCTCCACGCGCAAGACAAATGATCAGGGGCTGGAGGCCCTGCTCCGCCGCGTCGTCGCGGACGAAGTGGCCATCCTGCGGCGTCACGTTGACCACCGTTTCGACGCCATTGAGCGGCTGTTACTCCGTCACTGCGTCGTCGAGCCGTCACCGGAATGGACGTCGCCTTGATGCCTCTGCAAACACGCCCAGCGTTGATCTCAGCTCTTGCGACCCAGTGCCGTTGGTGAACCGCTGCGAGCTACATCCTTTCTCTCATTCTCTCCCACATCGCTCTCTCAGAGTGTTTGATCAACGCATTACTGCATGGCCGCCGTCTCCCTCGCCGCACCTGGGGCGCTCGTCGAGGGCGACTTTCAGTACGGCATCATCGTGCTAGCACCGCTCGAGACCGTGACGTCCATGCTCCGCGACACCGACGCCATCGCGCTGTGGGCCCGTCCAGTGGTCCACTGTTGCTTGGTGGAAAACGGCCTTGCCCCTTCGGCCCTCGGCTGCACGCGTCGCACCGTGCTCACCCCTGGCGCCTCGCAGCCAACCGAATCGATCCTTCGCGAGACGCTGGTATCCGCGCGACTGACTGCCGGTTGCGTCAAGGGCTTCGTCACGACTCGACTTACCGAAGCTTGTCATCGCGCCGCGGGGCAGCCCGTTTGCCAGGTTACCACCCTCCCGTGCGTGGACATGGTCACCACGATCACGGTCAGCCCCGTGGCCGGCTGCGTCGACAAGGACAGGTGTTTCGTCGACTGGTACTCCACCGTGTCGTGCGCGTCGCTGCAGGATCTCGCAGCGGTGCTGACTTTTTTGCGTGAAAGGTGGGCGCAGCCTTTAGTTGACGCCCTGGCGGATGCCGCGCTCCACCTTGTGTTGCCGCCCACGACCGTCCGCGGCGGTGGCGTCAGCCCCACTTACCAGCGGCTCTTCGATGAGTACGACGATCTTCTCGTCCGCGTCGGCGCTGCCGCCGACCGCGGCACCGCGGTGACCCTGGAGCTATCCCGCAGCTTCGAGAGACTGTTCGACGGGTGGCTGGTCGCCGTCAAAGAGCTTTCGAGCATGGAGCGGCTCGTCGCCGGCCTGCGCGATGAGTTGCAAAGTCGGCTGGCCATTCACGCCGAAATGGCGAGCCGCGTGGCTCAGCTCGTGACCGAAAACAACCGGCTCCATGCCGCCGTAATCTTCGCGGAACACGGCATCGCGCGCCCCTCGGGAGGGCAAGACAGCGTACCAGTAGCCGCGCCCGTCGTGACGGACGAAGCGCCACTCGCTCCTGGTTCGCGTGACGCCTCCGAATCGGCGGCTGCCGCGGCGATGGGCCATGACGCCTCGTCCGAATCGGCTACTGTGGCGTCGGGCCACGACTCGGCGGCGATCGTCGCCGCACCCGGCGGCGGCTCTGAGCCGCGGCCGCCCATGACGCACCACCAACGCATGGTTGGCAAGGCGTCGTTTTCCGAGGCGGAGTGTCTCGCCCAATTCGCCCGCCTTGACGCAGATCGCACGGGCATGCTTTCCGCCGACGCCATCTCGGACCTCCTATCAGCCGCCGATCCGCGCTCTGACTATGACATTGCCCTGGTGCTCGCTGCCAGCCGCAGCAAGGCCGCAGCGGCTGGCAGAGACCGAGGGGCGCACATCTCCACCACGCCGCGCCCGGCGGACGCGCGACGGGCATACTTCCGGGCCGCGGCGGATGCTTGGATCGCCAGGTATGGTGGCGGCGACCGCCGTGGTGTGACGCCGGCGGAGTTTGCCGTGCTTCTCTGCCAGCTGGCTAAGTGAACCATTTGTGAGGCGGCGGGGGGATCACGCACTACGTAGAAGCCGTGTCGGTGTGTGTAGTTAGACTCACCGTCAGAAGTCAAATCGTCTTGCGTTGACAGCCCGCGGTCGTCTCCGTGGCATCCAATGGCGACTTGTGGGACCCCAACCATGTCACGACACGACGACTCACAGGAACATTTCTGTCACAATTATCACGTGTCTCTTTCACTTTCCTTTCATACTCGCTTTCCCTTCGCGGGACTCTCGGCTCTCCTCCTTGGGCTCGCCGTCGTATGGAGCGACACCTTCACCGCAACGTCGCGGCGCTCGAGATGCACCTGGAGGGGCTCAGGCGAGAGACGTCCCCTAGCGTCCAGGCCCTCATGGCGAGCCGCGATGCGGTGTGCGTCGTGCTCGACGCAATCCGGGGTGGGCGTTCCACATCCGACGCCGCGGCGCACGTGCCGCTCGACGGGAACGCCGCCTTAGCGTTGGCGCAGACGACTCTCAATGGGTTGTGGCGCACCCTGGAGCTCCGCATCGCTCCATTGCCAAGTCGTGCGGTGCCGCTCTCGTGCAGGCGTCTGCGTCCGAGCTG
>ERZ1292630.2472-Hain-H41-02um-R3-2472-length-17048-cov-7_pt1 | contig 17048 bp, 21 predicted proteins | sample MGYA00564408_ERZ1292630 | MGnify/ENA primary metagenome ERZ1292630 (study PRJEB36523, sample SAMEA6512641) | groundwater metagenome | collected 2019-01-08 | study: AquaDiva: Metagenomics assemblies of 32 groundwater samples | reverse complement strand
CGGCATTTAACAGGGTGCTCAAATTTATAAAATAAATTTTCACATGTATACAGATTTATTAGTAAAAATTAAAAATGCTCAAGCCGTAAAAGGCGAGACTGTAAAAGCTGTTTATTCGGCAATGGATAAGGCTATTTTAGAGATTTTAGAAAAGAAGAATTTTATCGGTTCGTTTCAAGTAATGGGCAGAGTGCCTAAAAAAGTTTTTGAAATTAATTTAAAATTTAAACAGGGAGAGGGGGTTGTCCACGGGGTTAATATTTTAAGCAAGCCTTCTAGGCATTTATATGTTGGATATCAGGATATTCGCGCGGTAAAGCAGGGATATGGTCTGTTAGTAATGTCCACTTCCAAAGGAATTATGGATGGCCAATCTGCTAAAAAGTTAAAATTAGGAGGAGAGATGCTTTTTGAGATATGGTAAATCAGCTAATAGCGAATTAATACGAATTTACGAATAAAAATATGAGTAAAATAGGAAAAAAATTAATTGTATTACCGGAAAACGTTCTTGCTAAAGTTGAGGGCGATGTTTTAGCGATCTCTTCTAAAGACGGCAAGAAAGTATTAAAAGTTAAAATTTTATCCAGTGTAGAAGTAAAACTGGAAAACAATCAGATCTCTTTTACTGTCGTTAAAGATGATTCTCAAAGCAGGGCCAATTGGGGAACAATGAGGGCGCTTACCCAAAATGCTGTTACCGGAATTACCGCTGATTTTAAAAAAGTTTTAGAATTTCAAGGTGTGGGTTTTAGGGCTACCGTTGATGGCAAAGTTTTAGTTTTAAATATTGGATTTTCTCATCCTGTAAAATTTGATATCCCGGAAGGAATCACGATTATTGTTGAAAAAGGAAATATTACGATTTCTGGAATAGATAAATATTTAGTGGGTCAGGTTGCAACTAAGATCAGAGCGTTCAAGAAACCAAATCCGTACAGAGGAACCGGAATAAAATATAAAGATGAAATAGTTAAGAAAAAAGCCGGAAAGAAAGCTACTAGCGGAGCGGGAACAGCGGCGGCATAAAAGTGAATTATGAATTAAGAATAAAATTAGTATGGCAAATATAAAAGAAAAAAATAGAAAAGAAGAAAGGCGCCGCATTAGAAATAGAGCTACTATTTTTGGTACCGACAAAAAACCAAGACTTTCAGTTTTTAGGAGTAATTTGTATACTTACGCTCAATTAATTGATGATAATGCCGGTAAAACCGTTGCTTCAGCTTCTACTAAGGAATTAGTTAAAGCCAAGAAAGGAAAGAAAGTCGATCAAGCTAAAGAGTTGGGCGCTTTGTTGGCGGAAAAAGCTAAAAAATTAGATATAAAAGAAGTTGTTTTTAATAAAGGTCCCTATCTTTATCATGGAAGGGTAAAAGCTTTGGCTGATGGCGCTAGAGAAGCGGGAATTAAAATCTAATATATTTTATGAATAATCCAACTAATCTAAATAATCCAAATACTCCGGGCACTAGCAATCAAAATAGGGGCGGGGGCAGGCGTCCGCCGAGCCGTTTTAATAGAAGAGAGAAGCCTAAAATGGATGATTTTAAGGAAAAAGTTCTAGATCTTAGAAGAGTTACTCGCGTGGTAGCCGGAGGAAAAAGATTTCGTTTTAGAACTACTTTGATCATCGGAGATGAAAAAGGTACTGTTGGAGTTGGTCTTGGCAAGGGGGCCGATGTACAGGCCTCTATAGAAAAAGCTAAAATTGACGCTCGCAAACATCTAATAAAGATTAAATTAAATGGCAGGACTATTATTCATGAAGTTCAGGCTAAATTTAGCGCGGCTCATGTTAAGATAAAGCCAGCCGATGAAGGCCATGGATTAAAATCCGGCGGAGCTGTGCGCGTAGTTCTTTCTTTGGCTGGGGTTAAAGACGCCACTTCAAAATGCTTGGGCAGAACACCGAATAAATTAACCAATGCTTTGGCCACTATAGAGGCGTTGAAACAATTGAGAGCTTAAAACCATAAATAACTAATATCCAATTACCAATTTCCAATTTAAGAATCAAATTCTTAAATTTTATTAGAAATTAGGAATTTTAAATAACATTATGCAGCTACACAATTTATCAATAAAAAATAAAAAAGAAAAAAGAGTGGCAAGGGGAGGCAAGAGAGGTACGACTGCCGGTCGTGGAACTAAAGGACAAAAATCCCGTTCCGGACATCGTATTCGTCCGGCCCAGAGAGATCTTTTGATTAGAATCCCAAAATTAAGAGGTTATAGGAATAAGCCCAAATCTGATTTTAATTTAGTTTTAAATTTGACTGATTTATCAAAAATGAAAGCTGAAATTATCAACAGAGACGCATTAAAAGCTTATTTTGGAAAAGATTTTAGAAATGAAATTAAGATCTTGGACAAGGGAGAAATAACAAGGGCTGTTAAAATTGAAGGCGTAAAAATTTCTAAAGGAGCTAAGATAAAAATTGAAAAAGCCGGTGGAAGTGTAAAATAAAAAACAGCGATTAGTAGTTAGCGACTAGCAACTAGGAAATTCAAAATACTAGGAACTAGTGGCTAGTGGCTAGTCCACTATTATACATGGAAAAACTAATTCAAATTTTTAAAACCCCAGACTTAAGAAAAAAAATACTTATAGTAGTTTCTTTGTTACTAGTTTTTAGGATTTTTTCCGCTATTCCTATTCCGAGCGTCGATTTGATAAGGTTAAAAATGTTTTTAGGGTCAAGCCAATTGTTGGGTTTTTTGGATTTATTTTCCGGCGGCGCTTTAGGAAAACTTTCTATCGTTATGCTTGGCGTTGGTCCGTATATTACCGCTACTATCATCATGCAGCTTTTGACCATGATCTTTCCTCGCCTCAAAGAATTTTATTATGAGCAAGGGGAAATGGGCAGAGCTAAATTTAATAGAATTTCCAGATACATTACCGTGCCTTTAGCGGCCTTGCAAGGTTACGCTTTTTTGAATCTTTTGCAGTCTCAACAGATCCTGACAATTACTTCGCCTTTTGATATTGTCAGGAACGTTATCATTGTTACCGCCGGTTCTATGTTCTTGGTTTGGCTGGGAGAGCTTATCAGTGAGCAAAAAATAGGTAATGGCGTATCCTTGTTGATTTTTGCCGGTATCGTTAGCGGTCTTCCGCAAACTTTCAAGGCACTTTTCTTGAATTACAGCCCAAGCCAAATTCCAACATATATTATATTCTTGGTCTTGAGTATTGTTGTTATTGCCGGTGTTGTATTTATAAATGAAGGTGAAAGGAAGATTCCGGTTTCTTATTCCAGAAGAGTGAGGGGCAATAAAATGTATGGGGGAGTTTCCAGCTATTTGCCGTTAAAAGTAAATCAAGCCGGGGTTATTCCTATAATTTTTGCCATTTCTATTTTGCTTTTGCCCCAATTTTTAGCCCAAGCTTCAGTAATAATATCCCAAGATTTTTCTTTTAAATTAACCGGTATTGTTAATAATTTTATGAATGATCAGGTGATATATTCAATAATTTATTTTTTTCTTGTTTTTATATTTACTTATTTTTATACCGCGGCGACTTTTGATCCGATAGAGATTTCTAAAAACTTGCAGAAAAGCGGTGGTTTTATTCCGGGTATCAGGCCGGGCGAGCATTCCGGTCAGTATCTTAGCAAAGTTATAAACCGCATCACTCTTTTCGGGGCATTATTTCTCGGCGTTATTGCCGTGCTTCCAAATATAGTAGTAATTTTTACCAATATTCAAGCTTTGACTTTAGGAGGAACTAGTTTGCTTATCGCGGTATCAGTTGCTTTGGAAATTAAAAAACAGATTAATTCGCAGATGGTGATGAGGGAATATGAGGGAATATAAGATAAGTTATAAGTTTGAAGTTATAAGTTTTGATAAAGAGAAGAAAAAGAGTTCGCAAATGTGGGCTCTTTTTTGTTATAATTATATAAACAAAATTAATACAAATTAGGCATGAAAAAAGTAATTTTAATTTATGGCGCGCCGGGAGCGGGAAAAGGAACTCAGGCAGATTTATTATCAAAGAAATTTGGTTTTTATCATTTTGATACAGGGAAGAATATTGAACAAACTATAAATGACCCCGAAAATTTAAAAGATGAAAATATTAGAAAAGAAAAAGAGCTTTTTGATTCTGGCAGATTGAATACTCCGGCTTGGGTATTAAAGGAAGTTGTTATTAAGAAAACTGAAAATTTAGCAAGGGTAGGAGTTAGAATGGTTTTTAGCGGTTCGCCAAGAACTCTTTTCGAGGCTTTTGGAGATAATGAAAATATCGGACTCGTAGATGTTTTAGAGAAATTGTATGGAAAGGAAAACGTGGGCATTCTTTATATAAAGGTAAGGCCGGAAACTTCAGTTTTTAGAAATAGTAATCGTTCTGTCTGTTCAATTTGCGGAACTCCGGTTTTATATCAAAAAGAATGCCTTATTACTTCTTGTCCGCTTTGCGCGGGATCTTTAAAGAAAAGAGTTTTTGATAATCCCGAGAAGCTTAAAGTTAGATTAGAGGAGTATAAAAATAGAACACAGCCAATTTTAGAAGAATTAAAAAAGAGGGGATTTGTGGTTAATGTTGTAAATGGAGAGCCCGAGCCATTTAAAGTATTTGAAGAAGTAAAAAAGAAGATATAATATACCAATCTACAAATGTACGAATAATAACGAATGAATACGAATATTAAGTTTTCTTATTTGTAGTCATTCGTAATATTAGTATGATTCGTATATTTGTATTATGTTATGTTAATTAAAACCCAAGAACAAATTAAAAAGATAAAAGTTTCCGGAAAGATATTGGCCAGTGTGGCAAAAGAGCTTAAGAAAAATATTTTTGAAGGAGTTGTATTGAAGGACTTGGATACATTGGCCAGAAAATTAATTCAAGAAGCTGGAGCCGAACCAGCCTTTTTGGGCTATCAGCCGCATGGCGCGGCGCATCCGTTTCCAGCTTCTATTTGCGCTTCTTTAAATGAAGTGGTGGTTCACGGTATTCCAAATAAATACAAATTAAAATCCGGAGATATTTTAAAGTTAGATTTCGGAGTGAGTTATCAAGGATTTATCACTGATTCGGCATTTACGGTTGGAATAGGAAAGATTTCGCTGGAAGCCCAAAAACTTATGGATGTTACAAAACATTCTTTGATGCTGGGCATAAAAGAATGTCGGTCCGGAAAGACTTTGGGGGATATTGGCTGGGCTATAAATGATTACGTTCATAAAAATGGATATAAAGTAGTAAAAGGATTGTGCGGGCACGGCGTTGGCATTGAGCTTCACGAAGAGCCGTCAGTTTTTAATGAGGGACAAAAAAATACCGGTTTAGAACTGAAGCATGGAATGATCTTGGCTTTAGAGCCGATGGTTTCCGCCGGCGATCCATATATTGTTCGAACAGAACAGGAGAGTTATGCCACAAGAGACGGGAGCTTATCGGCTCATTTTGAGCATACAGTTTTAATTACTGAAAAAGGATATGAAGTGCTCACCGAGTGATATTTTGGTATAATATAAAGGTGCTTCGTAAGAAGCCCTTTACCCTGTTAAATCTTTTGCTTTTAGCAAAAGAAAATCCAAGGATTTTATTTAACAGGGTGCTCAAATTTGTAGATAATTTTTTGTCGCTACAGATTGAGCTCCAAAAACTTATACAAATTTGGCATGCCCAAACCTTTTTTATCGGTAATAATTCCGGCTTATAACGAAGCCAAACGCTTACCGCTTACTTTAATTGATATTGATAAGCATTTGGATGAACAAGAATATTCCTATGAAATTGTTGTGGTAAATGACGGATCGACTGACCACACAGCTGAAATAGTACGAAGATTTATGCCTTTGATAAATAATTTAAGGCTTATTAATAATGAAGAAAATAAAGGAAAGGGAGCGGCGGTCCGTAGCGGTATGTTGGAAGCCAAAGGAATGTGGCGGCTTTTTATGGATGCTGATAATTCCACTTCAATCGCAGAGTTTAATAAAATGATTCCTTATTTTAAATCCGGTTATGATGTGGTAATCGGTTCTCGCGCCGTGAAGGGTTCTAGAAAAATGCCTCCACAGCCTTTTTATAAAGATATTACGGGTAAATTAGGCAATCTCATTATTCAGTTATTTTTACTTCGCGGCATTTGGGATTCGCAATGCGGTTTTAAATGTTTTTCAGAAGATTCCGCCAAAAGAATTTTTTCTTTAATTAAGATAGAGAGATGGGGTTTTGATGCCGAATCTTTGGCTATAGCTAAGGCTTTGGGCTATAAAATTAAGGAACTGCCGGTCTTTTGGGTAAATGATCTAAGAACGCAGGTTAAATTTAAAGATTATTTGCAAGTTTTATTTGAAACTGTTAAAGTACGCTGGTGGTTGTGGCGTGATACATACCATATAAAAAATTAAAAAAATGACGAAACAATATTTAACAAAAGAAAAATTAGAAGAGCTTAAAAACGAGCTTAATGAATTAAAAACAGTCAAGAGAATTGAAGTCGGTGAAAAATTAAAGAGAGCAAAAGAATTAGGCGATCTTTCCGAAAATTCAGAATATTTTGAAGCCAGAGAAGATCAGGGTAGGGTTGAAAGCAGGATTTTTGAATTAGAAGGCACGCTTAAAGATGTGGAACTTATTAAAAAACCTCAATCCGGCAGTTCTGCGGGCGGTATTGTTAAAGTCGGTTCAACAATTGAAGTTTCAAAATCCGGAAAAAAGATGAAGTTTTTTATCATTGGATCCAACGAAACGAATCCGGACGAAGGTTATATTTCAAATGAATCTCCATTAGGCAAAGCTTTTCTCGGCAGAAAAGCGGGCGATAATGTTTTAATACAGGTGCCAAACGGCAAGGTGGAATATAAAGTCTTATCCGTTGAATAAGTTTAAATTGTTTTTAGTTTATTATGTTAGAAGATCTCATTAAAGAACGTTTAAAGAAAAAGGAAAGTCTGGAAAAGGCAGGAGTAGATTGTTATCCGGCTAAAGTCAAAAGAGATTGTCAAATTGAAGAAGTTTTAAAAAACTTCCTTTTTTTGTCTTTATTTAAAAAGAAAGTCGCTATTGTCGGTAGAATTCTCGCCTTAAGGGGACAGGGAGGAATTATTTTTATAGACCTATATGATGGCAGTGGTTCTATGCAGGCCGTTGTTTCCAAAAAGAATTTTGGAAATTTTGCCCTTTATAAAGAAAATTTAGATTTAGGCGATTTTATTGCTATTGAGGGAACTGTTTTTAAAACTAAAGCCGGACAAAAAAGTTTGAAAGTGGAGTGCTTAACTTTAGCTACAAAAAGCTTAAGACCGATCCCAAGCCAGTGGTATGGAATACAAGACGAAGAAGAAAAATTAAGAAAAAGATATTTGGATATTCTGCTTAATCCGGAGATCAGGGATATGTTTAAAAAACGGGCCAAATTTTGGAATTCAATCAGGGAATTTTTAATAGAACGCGATTTTCTTGAGGTAGAAACTCCGGTTCTGGAAAATACGACCGGCGGAGCCGATGCCAAACCTTTTGTGACTCATCATAACGCTTTAGACATAGATGTTTTTCTTAGGATCTCTATGGGCGAGTTATGGCAGAAAAGATTGATGGTTGCCGGCTATGAAAAAACTTTTGAAATAGGCAGGCAATTCAGAAATGAAGGAATGGACGCGGAACATTTGCAGGATTATACCCAGATGGAATTTTATTGGGCTTATGCTGATTATGGAATGGGCATGGATCTAGTGGAAGATATGTATAAATATGTCGCCTTAAAAACTTTTGGAAAATTGAAATTTACAATCGGAGAATTTGAAGTTGATCTAGGCAAAAAATGGGAAAGATATGATTATATTGAGACTATTAAAAAACATACGGGCATAGATATTTTAAATACAAATATGGATGAAATTAAAGAAAGGCTTAAGGGGTTAAAAGTGGATTATTCCAGGGAGGGTTTTAATATAACCCGCGCCATAGATAATCTTTGGAAATATTGCAGAAAACAAATATGCGGACCGGGCTTTTTGGTTGGCGTGCCGGTGGAAGTTTCTCCTTTGGCGAAGAGAGATCCGAAAAATCCTAAAATTACCCAAAGATTTCAGCCGATTATTGCCGGATCCGAACTCGGAAATGGTTATAGCGAGCTTAATGATCCGGTTGATCAAATGAATCGTTTCAATGATCAGGCAGAGCTTAGAAAGGCAGGGGACGAGGAAGCGCAAATGACAGATAATGATTTTGTAGAGGCCTTGGAATACGGGATGCCCCCAACTTGCGGCTTTGGAATGAGCGAGAGGGTATTTAGTTTTTTGATGAACAAAAGCGCCAGGGAATGCCAAATTTTCCCATTATTGAGGCCCAAGAAGGGCGATTAGTTCAAAGTTTGTAAGTTAAAAGTTAAATTATTGCCTATGTTGGATATAAAATACATAAGAGAAAACAGCGAAAAGATTAAGGAAGCCGTTAAAAATAAAAACATCGATCTGAATATCGATGAGCTTTTGGCTATTGATGATAAAAGACGAGCCTTGCAAATGGAGATCGATGAAGTAAGGGCCAAAAAAAATAAATTGGCTGATGCCGGAAAATCCGGAAAACCAAGCAAAGAACAAATTGAAGAAGGCAAATTGCTTAAAACTAAAGTTATAGAAATTGAAGTTGAATCAAAAATTATTCAAGATAAGTATTTGGCACTTATGGTTAAGGCGCCAACTATTCCTTCAGCCGATACTCCGATCGGAAAAAGTTCAGAAGACAATATTGTAATTGGAGAATGGGGAGCTAAACCGGAATTTAGATTCAGACCAAAAGACCACATTGAAATTGCGGAAGATTTGGGTCTAATTGATTTTGAAAGGGGTGCGAAAGTGGCGGGTTATAGAGGATATTATTTAAAAGGCAAAGGCACTCAACTCGTGATGTCTTTAATGATGTATGCTTTGAATAAAATGACAGAAAAAGGATATGTGCCTTTTATTCCGCCAACTTTAGTGAAGGGTTTTGCTTTATTCGGCAGCGGATATTTTAAGGGCGTTGAATATGATGGCGATGTTGATGAGATATACCAGATTGCCACTTCGGACAAGGAAGCAGATCCTTCGGCAAGCTCAGGACAAGATGGTTCAAAAATTAAAGAACAGAAATTTTTAGTTGGTACAGCCGAGCCTTCTCTTTTGGCTTATTATTCAGGCGAAACTTTAAAAGAAGAAGATCTGCCAATTAAAATTTGCGGATTTAGTCCTTGCTATAGAAGTGAGATTGGTAGTTATGGAAAGGATACAAAGGGTTTATATCGAGTTCATGAGTTTATGAAAGTTGAACAAGTTGTTATTTGTAAAGCTGATATTGAAGAAGCTAATAAACTTCAGGAAGAAATGATTGGTATTTCAAAAGAAATGCACGAAGAGCTTGGCTTTAATTATCGACAGCTTAAAATTTGCACCGGCGATATGTCTGCGGGAAAATATAAAGCTTACGATTTAGAAGCCTGGCTTCCAGGCTCTAATCGTTGGGCGGAAACAGGTTCTGCCAGCAATTTTTTGGATTGGCAGTCTAGAAGACTGAATGTTAAATATATTGATAAGAACGGCGAGAAGAAATATGTTTATATGTTAAATAATACCGCTATGCCATCGCCGCGGCCGTTTATGACAATTTTGGAAACTTTTCAAACAAAAAAGGGGACCGTGGAGATCCCCCAAGTTTTGCAGAAATACACCGGCTTCGGTGAAATTACAAAACTTTAAACCGTATCAGAGCGCCAATTAAGTTTATGGCGTTATAGAAAATATGGAGCACGACCGCCGACTCCAGACTTTTTGTTTTTAAAACAGACCAACCGAATATTAGGCCAACAAAGAATGCGTCTAGCGGGAAGGCATGTCCGCCGCCTTCTACTACTGCCCAATAATAGGTTGGAATTATTATAAAAATCCAAGCTATGATGTTACCTAGCAGGCCTATGTTAAGTATTCTCGGGAATAAAAATATCAAGAGCCTTACTGGCCCGCGATACACGAATTCCTGAATTAGGGGCGCAACAACCAATAATTGAAACGCCAGTTCTTTAATAGGCGATACTTTTACATAGCTAGCGATCGCTTTTATTTCTTCCGGATTTTCTATTCTAAATAATTTACCAATTATATCGATAGGTATCACAATTATTATAGTTAGGAAAAAGGCCAGAAGAAGGGGCGATTTTTCTTTAAAAAAGCCGTTGAACTCAGCTAGCTTGTTTTTAATGTTCATATACCCCTCCTTTTCTGCTAAGATTATATTAAGCTACTAACTTCAGGATAGTTATTAAAAAAATGCCTGTCAAACACCTAAAAACTTGGATTGAGATTAATAAAAAAGCCATTGAAAAGAATGTCAAAACTTTTAGAGATTTGGTTTCCGCTAAAACCGAACTATGGGCAGTGGTAAAATCCAATGCTTACGGCCACGGCTTAATTGTTTTTTCTAAAATTGCCGATAACGTGGGCGTTGATGGATTTTGCGTGGATAGCGTTATAGAGGGATGTAAACTTAGAGCAAATGGTATTTCTAAGTCTATTTTGGTTTTGGGCCCGACTCTTCCGGTTTTGTATAAAGGGGCATTGAATAATAAAATAGTAATTACTATATCCAATAAGGATGCTTTAAAAGATTACTTAAAAAGTCCTGATAAACCGGACTTTCATTTAAAAATAGACTCCGGAATGCACAGGCAGGGTTTTTATCCGGAAGATATTCCTAAAATAATTACCTCGCTAAAAAATGTAAAAAATAATTTTAAGGGAGTTTATACACATTTTTGTTCGGCTAAAGATGTTAACTATCCAACTTACACAGAATTACAATTTAGTAATTTTAACAAGGCTGTATTAATGCTGGAGAAAGCCGGTTTTGAAAATTTAATTAAGCATGTAGCCGCTACCGGCGGAACCTTAATAAATAAAAAATATCATTTGGACGCCGTTCGTATAGGTATTGGTTTATATGGTCTATGGCCGTCTAAAGAATTAAATATTCAGCTTGATAAAATAAAATTGAATCCGGTTTTTTCCTGGCATGCCCTTGTGAGCGAAGTTAAAAAAATAAAAAAAGGCGATTATATCGGTTATGATCTCGTGGAAAGAGTTACTAAGGATGGCAAGATAGCAGTTTTACCGATCGGTTATTGGCATGGTTTTCCAAGAGCGCTTTCTTCTATGGGGCATATTTTAATAGGCGGAAAATTAACCAGGGTTTTGGGCAGGGTTTCTATGGATCTGATCGTTGTGGATGTTACGGATATAAAATGCCGGGCGGGCGATGAAGCGGTAATCGTAGGCAGACAGGGAAAAGTTGAGATAATGGCTAGCGATGTTGCTGGTCAGATTGGAACCAGCCATTATGAATTTATTACCAGGGTAAATCCCTTAATTGAAAGAATAGTAATATGAACGACATCGGATGTCGTTCATTGTACGGATATCCGCAACTTCTATCTTATAAATTTTAACTAATTCATGGATATTTATTCGGATAAAAAAAAGATTTCAAAAAGAAGAAGGGCTCTTAGGATAAAGATTTATTTTGCTTTCTTATTGCTAGCGCTTTTATTGCTGGGAATTTTTTATTTAGCCGCTTATTCGCCATTATTTAAAATAAAAGATATTTTAATTGAAAATAATAAATTTTTAACAAATGAAGAGGTTTTAATAGGTTTAAAACAAAATGTCTTGAGCGCTTCTTTTGGCGGACAGGCCGGTTTTGAAAATTTATTAGCTTGGCCTAGCGGGCAAATTGAAATTCCTAATCCGGCTATTCTTAATGTGAATATTGAAAAGGAATGGCTAAAAAGAATTATAAAAGTGGAAGTAAATGAAAGAGAAAGATTCGCTATTTGGTGTAATTCCCAGACAAGCATCTGTTATTGGATAGATAAACAAGGCTTTGTTTTTGCTGATGCCCCAGTAACTGAAGGCTCCTTAGTTTTTACTATTTTTGATTCGCGCGATTCTAATTTGTTTCTGGGATCTAAAGTCGAAGAGGACAGGTTCGTTGGTAATTTAATATTTATTTTGGAAAATTTCTATAAAACCGGATTTGAAGTTAAAAAAATAATTTTTTATGATTCCTTGAAAGAACTGCATATTAGTACCATAGAGGGCCCGCTTTTCCGTTTTAGCGTCAGATTTGATTCCTTAAAAAATATTTCTTCAATAAAAAATTTAGATCTAAAAAACGCAGAATACATAGACGTAACCGTGGATGATAAAATTTTTTATAAGAATAAAAAGTAAAATTTATTCTTCTAGTCTGTAGATAAATAACGATGTTCCAGCTTTGTAGTTTGGAGCCCCGCTTAGCGGGGTTAGCCACAAATATTCATCTTGCGAGTTTCGGTTGAAATTATCAGCTTTTTTTGCGGTTGCATTTTGAAGAGTATAGTTTGATATTGCCAGCCATTTTATTTCGCTATCAAGCGGATTTCCCATAGCAGAATTCCAATCTTCGACCTTATCGCCTAAATAATATTTCACATTTCCTCCGCCGAAATAATCAACGGCGATTTTTTCTATATTTTCAGCGTTTATAAATTCTTTAAGCCTTTTAAGATCCTGACCCCAATCAAAATTAGAGTCGGTGGCATATTTGTATCCGTTAAAAGTTCCGCCGAAAAGTTCATTGAATCGGGACAAATAATAAGGGCCGGCGAACACAGCGCTGGTTATAAGCCATATTAAAAGTCCGGCTAAAATAATGGATTTTGTTCCCAGATTTAATGTCTTGTGCATCATATTTATAAATCTTTGAGCCAAATTATCGGGGATAGCCGGGGGAGCAATGTAAAAAAGTTTTTTAATAGCTTGCGCGGAAAGAATATAAATAAATGGAAGCGTGGGCATAATATGCCTGAAGCCGATATTCAAATTGCTGTTCATACTGTATAGCCAATATCCGGCAATAAAAATTATCATTGAAAATTCTGAAAAGTTAGTTGTGAAGTATTCAAAAAATTTGTTTTTGACATCTTTTTTGCCCTTAGCAATTGTTTTGAAAATACCCCATAAACCCAAAATAGAGGCAGTGAAGATAATTATCAGAGTTGGCAGGGCTTCCTTCATTAGGAAAATAGCAGGAAAATAATAAGAGCTTCCTTGACTGGAGACTTTGCCTAAGAAGTAGTTTATACCCCCTTCCGAAGATCTTTTTATTACCATTAAAATACCCAAAAAATATTCGCTAAGCGGACGGAGGACTGCATTTTGCGACATAGCCAGAACTGATTTGGTCAAGAAGTTGTTATCAAGAGACTCTACAATGGAGAGGGTATCGGAATATTGTTTTTCTATCGGATAATTTAAAGTAAATAATCCATAGACCAGATATATCAACGCTCCGCCAATTATAAATATTAAAAAGAGACGGCCAAAGTCAACGCAAACAAATCTGAATATTTTTTTGATCTTGCTACCTGCTATGGGGCTTTTTATTTCTTTGATAATTTTTTCCAGCAGTAATATGGCGACTACCAATATAAAAAATGGAACCAAAAGAGCGGTTGAAAATTTTAGTAATTGAGCCGAACCAAAGGCAATTCCCGCAATTATTATATTTTTTCTGGATGGATCGTAAATCGCTTTTAGAAAATAGTAACTGGCAACTAAAATTCCCAATGTGGCGCCAATATCAGTAGTGACATAGTGGCCATGTGCCAGAAAATTCGGGGAAAAAGCTATGAGGATCGCCGGCAAAAGCGCCCACCATCTTCCCATGAGCTTGCTTGCCCAAAAATAGGTAAAACCGATGAGTAAAAGCAATAAAAGCATTGGCACTAAACGGCTATAGAGAATGATCTTGTCTGCATCATTACCGGAATTGTATAAAAATTCTTTTCCAATTTCCCATTGTGCGTTTACTTGATTTTGCCAAGCATCGCCATCAGCCGGGAAGTTAAGATCTTGAAATAAAAGAGGCAGGGCAGACAGAGCTTTTATCAGCGGAGGATGTTCGGGATTCAGTCTGTACTCTAGAAATTTAACATACGAATAGCCGGCAGGAATATGGGCAAGTTCGTCCATAACGGCCGAATCTTGTTTGACTGGACCGAGCATTAATAAAAAAGCGGAAACAATAATTAATGAAAGTGCCGCCTTTGGGATATAATTTTGTAGCTTTGTCATAGTATAATTGTTATTATAACAATTTCTGTCATTCCATCAATTTTAAATTAATTACTATGAGTTTTGGACTTCTAAAATTTCCTAAAAATGACAGACATTTTGTCTGGACGGATCATTCCAAGTCAAAGATGATCCAATATTTTATTTCTGAATCAAAAATAAGAGGCGTTATTAAAAAGCACGATAGATTAGAAAGCGGAATCGCTCCGAAAACTGTGGCAGTGATGCAAAGAAATGACAGAGGCAAGAAAAAAGAAGAGCTCTGGGTAATGTATCAAAAAATAGGAGATAAAAAGATCGGAGAAAAAATGAATATAATTTCTGTTTGGAGATATCCGGGCGTGAGCCCTAAAAAAGAAATTCCGATTCCCGATGATGTTTTAAAAGAATTAGAAAATGACCAAGATATTAAGATCTAATTTTTTTGAAAGCAAAAATACGGCAAAAATAGCCCAAAATTTATTAGGGAAATTTTTGGTAAGAAGAAGCAGAAAGAAAACCGTTGCCTATATGATCACGGAAGTGGAAGCATATTGCGGGCTGGAAGACAAAGCTTCACACGCTCATAAAGGCAAAACCAAGCGGAACGAGCCAATGTTCGGTTCAGCGGACCATTGGTATGTTTATTTGATATACGGGATGTATCAAATGCTTAACATTGTCACTAGTCCGAAAAATTATCCGGCAGCAATTTTGATAAGGGGATTAGAGGGCGCCAGCGGTCCGGGAAAATTAACTAAAAAGTTAAAAATAAATAATTTTTTAAATAATAAAAAAGCTGTTCCCAAGAATGGGTTATGGATAGAAGATCGAGGAGTAAAAATAAAAAATATAGATATCAAAAAATCCGCGCGCATAGGAGTGGATTATGCCGGACCTGTTTGGTCCAAGAAGAAACTTAGATTTTTTATATAGAATCTTCTTAGACTAGCTGGCTTCCGATAACTTGGCCCTATTGCTTTATTGTACATACTACTATTGTGCGGTCGCACAATAGTAGTATGTGGTATAATAAGTTTATATTTATAAATGATTTTTTCGCACAGCAACAAAACAAGGAGAATACTGGATGAATTGCGGCATAAAGCTCGGACTGCCGGAGAAATTTTTGAGGCAATTTTTCCGCGTGATCCGGACAAGTTCAGGGTGACCAAGCGATTGCTTGGATATATGACACCGCCCAAAAAATTTGATCATTATGCTTTAAAACGATCAGAAGAAAAGAATTTTTATGCGTTACTTTCCAAATTACGTAAGGAGGGAATAATTAAAAAACAGGGAATGGGTATGGATGCAATATGTAATTTGACCGACAATGGCTTGAAGAAATTAATTAATTACGCCGAGCAAAAACGATCTTTAAATTTGCCAAAGCGAAAATATACCGCAGAAAAGATTGATAGCCAGACACTTGTTATCTTCGATATTCCGGAAAACCTTAAGCATTGTCGCAATTGGATCCGATATCAGCTTGCCTCGCTCGGTTTTTCGATGCTTCAGAAAAGTGTATGGATCGGCGCTTATCAAGTTCCTTCCGATTTCATCCATGATCTTAGGGAATCCAATCTTTTGCAATACATCCATATTTTTAAAGTAACAAAAAGCGGTTCTATTAATAAATAATAATAATGATGTATTTGTTTGCGCTACTAATATGCGATCGCATAAAAGTAGCGTGGATTGATTTGGATGAATATTTTATTTAAAAATGTATATGTTTTATTTACAAAATAGTATAAAATATACCTATCTATGAACAAATTATCTCTCGGAATAGTAGGCCTTCCAAATGTCGGCAAATCGACGCTTTTTAAGGCTATTACTCATAATCCGGTGAACATAGCTAATTATCCTTTTTGCACCATAGACCCGAATATAGGCGTAGTTTCGGTGCCTGATGAGCGATTGGAGAAACTTAATGAATTGTCCAAATCTAAGAAGAAAGTGCCTGCCGTGGTAGAATTTTACGATATTGCCGGCTTAGTAAGGGGTGCCAATAAGGGCGAGGGGCTGGGAAATCAGTTTTTAAGCCATATTCGCGAAACCAATGCCATTGTGGAAGTTTTGCGTTGTTTTAAATCGGCGGAAATTATCCACGTGGAAAATTCGGTGGATCCAATTAGGGATATGGAAATTATCAATGCTGAATTGGCGCTCAAAGATTTAGATACTGTTGAAAAAGTTTTGAAGAGTTTGGAGGCGGAGGCGCGTTCGGGAAAGAAAGACGCGCAAAAAGATTTGGAAGTAGCTAAAAAAGTTCACGAAAGACTTTTGAAAGGCGAGCTCTTGGTGGATCTGCGTCACGAACCGATCATTAAAAAGCTCCAGCTTTTAACCGCTAAGCCGCAGGTATATTTATTGAACGGCAGTCCGGAAGATGTGCCGGCCGGTTTGATCGACAAAATAAAAGCTTTGGGAGCGGACTATATTATAAAAAATATTGTTGAAGATAATGACTTGGGAGAATTGATCAGAAAGTCCTACGCCGTCTTAGATCTGATAAGTTTTTTTACTACTGGAGAAGACGAAACCAGGGCGTGGACAATTGTTAAGGGCGAAAAAGCTCCGCAGGCTTCGGGAACCATTCATACTGATTTTGAAAAAAGTTTTATTCGCGCGGAAACTATTAGCTGGAATAAATTATTGGAAATTGGAAGTTGGTCAAAAGCTAAACAAAAAGGCCAAATTCGTTCTGAGGGAAAAGAATATGTTTTTCAGGATGGGGATGTTGTGGAAGTGAAACATGGTTAATTAGGATAGGGGATGCGTAGCCCTGCACTGAATTTATTCTAGTGCGTTGGCGAAGTCCTGTACCGAACTCGTTCTGGTCGCGGATTCGTAAAGGTGAAGCATGGATAAAAAAGTAAAAACCCCTGCACGGATAAAATCCGTGCAGGGGTTTTGTGTTATTAATCGTACTGCGCCCACAG